>SDBT01001528.1_pt1 | contig 40929 bp, 55 predicted proteins | sample 2277101 | NCBI WGS metagenome assembly SDBT01 (sample SAMN10404973, study PRJNA504765) | marine sediment metagenome | isolation source: marine sediment core GS10_PC15, 103 cmbsf | place: Arctic Ocean: Southern Knipovich Ridge | collected 2010 | reverse complement strand
GCCGATCGAGAAATCAATGCTTATTGAGTTTGGTTTGTCGGTTGTCCTGTCTCGGATCGCTACCGTCGAGTTTATGGCCGGGCTGTTTAGGTCCGGAGAAATGCCGATCGAATTCACCGGCGGCGAGATATTGTCCATTCTTGGACGGATGCCGGTTGACTTCGTCTCTGGCGTTGAAGTGGCTCGGATAATGAACGCCGAAACTTTGGTCGCGTTGTCTCGCGAATTCGGATCTCGGACGGAGTTCGGAATATCTCTGGAGCGACGGACATCGTTGACAGTTGAAACGCTTGCCGTTCTTGAGTCATCGCATCAAGTGTTGACGGAATGGACCGGCGCGCTTTCGGCATCGTTCGAGTTGAATGTCGAGACGAACGCTCTTCTATCTCATACCGCAAGACTGCATATAGATTATGGCATGGGCTTCACTGCCAGAGCGACCGTCCCGGTTGATATCCTTGTTAGTCTGATCCGCCGGGCAAACATACCGGCAGAGTGGTCGGGTATTGCTTTCTCTGCCGTCATACTGACTGGCGTCAGGCTCAAAACTCCAAAGCTCGACAGTGTTCAACTGAAACCGTCAGAGCTTAACAGTCTCCGCGTTATTATGTCGCAACTCGAAGATGCAAGACTTGACACGACGGATCTGAGCGGCTTAGTTCTGAAGGTTGCTAAAATTATAAATTCAAGATTGAGAGGCGGCAACGATGGCTAAGATTATTATTCCGGGATTGAATGAAGACGACGTAATTGACGAAGGCAACTCCACAATCGTTTATGGTGTGTTGGAAGATCCCGACGGCAACGCTGTTCCCGTTGGTAATGTTACGACTGCAACTATATCGATTGTCAATAAGTCAACAGGAACGCCGGTCGTCGGATATGAAACGCCGTTGAACTTAATTGGAGACATCGACTCGAACGGGATTATAACTCATAATGTAGCGGCGACAGCGAATGACATCATAACGGACGCCGATGACATTCAGTTTGAGGATCATGTCGCTATAATCGCGGCAACTTTTACCAGTGGCGGTAAGACTCATACGCTTTTGAAAAATATACGATTAAGAATAATGAACCAAGATTATGAAACATAGGAGCTCGGAAAAATGTCAGTAAAAGCAAAAGACATAATGCTGGTCGGGTCCGATAATATGCCGGACGATGACACAGGAACAAACATCGGCGGCGGCGTCGAAACAACGGCGGGCGGGATCTCGAACGCTCGCGTCAAGATGGAATGGAAGGATCTCGACAACACTGAAGTTGTCCGCGTCATTTCCGAAGCGGCTGGAGATACGACGCAATCAATCACAGTTCATGGACGAACGGCGGACGGTGCGAAAACAAGTGAAGCAATCTCATTGAGCGGAACGACTCCCGTCTCTGGAGCTATATCGTTTGAGCGTCTTCTGAAAGCAATTAAGTCGGCGACTTGTTCAGGCGTCACGGCTGTCGTTGCAACAACCGCTCTCAACTCTGGAACCGCTCAAGCTGGAGCGGCAGACACAATCGATCTTGCCGCCGGGTCGAGTTCAACTCCGAACGCTTATGACTTCTATGTCGTTTATCTTGACGGCGGAACCGGAGCCGGACAGATCCGCGAAATCGTTTACCATGAAGCCGGATCAAACAGACGTGCACACGTTCGCGATTGGGACACTGAACCAGACGCAACGACAACATATCAGATACTTGCTGGTATGGTCTTCGAGAAATCCGCCGCACCATATGAGATAGGCGAATGTCGTCGGCTGGCGTATGACTCTTCTGCCAATCCTTCAGGCGGAGCGGCAAAGGTTTATTATGATAAAATCTTCGTTCAGAATAATCATGCAACGCTCGCGGCAACGAACGCGCAACTGGCCGAAGCGACCGGCGGGCTTGTGGATAAGTTCACGTTTGACATTGAGTCGGCTCTGAACGGAACCGACACGAATGGCGTTGGTAATGATCGTCAGACTGAAGGCGATCTTTCGACATACACGTTTGACAGTACGACGAAGGATCTCGGTGCTGCCGGTGATGGGAACTTCACGGCTGGCGCGGCTCAAGGTGTATGGACGAAGCTCGATCTGGCCGCCGGTGACGCGGCACAGAATTCATTCTATCCGGTGACTGTGACTGGGCAGTCAACTTGATGAAATGACGGCGCGTCGAGGGGGGCGCGCCGTTTATTATTGGAAGGAACGAAATGAATATAGATTTACTTCCGCCGAACTTAATGAAGCTCGGAGTTGCAAGACGTGGAAACGGACGAACGCCAGATATTGAAACGGTCTGGCTGACTCCATATCCTGTTCTAACTAATTATAAACAATGGTGCAGGGTCGTCGGACTTGATCCGTTCGCTGGCGGAACTTGGGCCGCTCAAGGTATGTCGAACGTCGCTGGCTATATTACTTCAGGATATCGTGACCAAATACATGAAGGAAACGAATCGAGTCCGCATCCGTTCGCTTTTGCGATCGATGTCGCCGTTGGAGATATTGGCCGACAGCTTGCGGTCGTGCCGTCGGCTGTTGACTTTTTTTCACGCGTTGGATTATATCCGAGACGCGGCTTTATTCATCTTGATCTGGCTCCGGACGAATGGATCCGCAAATATAATAAGCGTCGTTTTTGGTGTTCAACTCTGGAAGAGTTTAAGTCGTTCGATACTCTGACGGACTTGACCAAATACGCAAAGGAAAAATATGGCGTTTAACTGGCTGAAAAAGATTATAGTTGCGCCGGTGAAAGCTGGCGCGTTTCTTGTGCGAACTATATCGCCAGTGGTGAAACCGTTGCAACCTATTTTGTCTCCGATCTATGAATCGATCGTGCCGCAACCGATTAAGAAAGTAGTCAAAACAATTGCACGGCTCGGGCCAGTGGTGAAACTCATTAACTCAATACGAAGGGACGAACCTATCATGGAACAATTCTCAACCGCTCTTACAAACATAGTCCGGAGCGTGCTCAGTTTGCGCGGCAAGTCCGGAATGGATCTCGCGTTCGGGATCGGCCTGCTCATGCAGTCGCTCATGTCGCTGATAAATCTGGCGAAGCGTCTGCCGGAGAGCGAACTCATAACGGCAAGCGAAGCGGCTCTCGATGCTATGACCGGCACTGATCCGGGCGCACTGATCGGACCGGCTGGCGAGCTTGTCCAGATTGATATTCCATACATTGACGACGAAAAGCTGTACGATCTCATTACATCCGGCGCGCGGGACGCTCTGACGGCTCCGCCGGAATAGACCACAAACAAGAAACCCGGCGACAGTCACCCGGCTGTCATACTCAAAACGACCGACAGACTGCGGCTCTGTCGGTCGTTTTCTTATTCACATTCGATGTTGACAACTGTGTGGAAATGTCTCCGGCATCACCGGAGTTGTCAACTTATCAACATTCCAGACAAGTTACCCACAACTTGTGAACAACTTACCCACACAGGAAGCGGCTGAAATCTCGTTCAGTGTGCGGCTTTCCGGTAGTTGTCAACATATCCACACTGCTTATTACTATTACTTTCTTATATATAATTAACTCTAATAGAAGAACGATGTTCACAAATCGACTGGAAGGCGTCTCCGGACGCTGTCACACAGTTCAAGGCAATACGCGTCAGGATAGGAAAGAAAATCGCTCAGATTTAAGATATGGCCTATTTCTGACGGTCTGAGCTATCCGATCAGGCTCCAAAGCTACCGGGTGCGATTGTGCCTGTGAATAAAAGTCTGCATATTTTCCGATGTTTTTTATTTTATACTTGACAAAGTGCGCACCGGCTCCGTATCATGGCGGCATACTTAAATCATTAGGAGCAACCGATGAACAAACCACAAGAAACAAAGATAGCCCGGAGCGAGCGAATCGCGCGGCATATTATGAAAATCCATCGACGCCGATATAGTTGGGATCTAAGCATCCTTAAGATGTCAGAGTATGTCGGTCGGGAATTACGCAAAGCAGAGAACGCAATTCGGGAGCAATCTCAATGAGCTTAAACAATCAAAGGAACTGGCGAAAAGTCTTCAAGTGTTGGAAGCGTGCTGACGGAATAATGCTCACGCCTGCAATCTTACAAGTCAGAAATGATACGAACAGAGCAACAAAGATACATCGAGGAAGCGACGGAACGAGAGGTTCTTTCTGTCAACTGCCATTTAACTTTATTCTTTTGAGAGACTGCGAAGTTGAAGCGTCTTCACTTTGTCTGCATTGCTTTCCGGTATCTCAACGCGATGGCTTATTTGAAGCTATGCAAAACAAATTCGGCATCGACGTTGTTACTATAAAAGGGAACCAAAGGACCATGAAGATCGAAGCGCGGAGATCTCCGGAACTTGTCTGGACTCTAATTCCCGATGATCGGTGGAATGCGATCGAAGATGAAAACGGACGGACGGTCTGTCATGTTTACGCGTTACCAGAGAACGAGGAAGGCGAACGGGACGAAATCGCCGAACTGATCCTCAACGCTCCAGAGACGTTGACGCGGCTGAAACAAGCTGAACATCTGATTGACCGATGCACGCAAGATCTGGACACGGTCGGGATGCGACGGAGTCACGGACGGATGTTGAAAGAATTGCAATCTTTCATCAAGGAAGGTGAATGATATGAACGAAACAGAAGAGACGATCGTGGTTTATCGTGTGACGTACGACGGATCTGATTCGCATCTTGAATGTCGAACAGTCCTGAAAGAGCATGGCTTTCAACATAATCAACAATACGGCGACTTCTATTGCTTTACGGAAGGAAGGAAGGCGTTACTCGATCACTTGTCATATTACAACCGTAAATATAAGAGAGCACTTTTGAAGGCGCGCGCACTTCGCAAGGATGATGTATGAGTTATAAACTTGTAACTGAAAGCGTCACGATTGAGATCGAGATCCGTTATCTGGCAGGAAATCAAGATTGCCGGTCGTTGCGTCGTTATCGGGTAATGTACCACAAGCGGAACGACGCCGGTGGCTTCACGCTTGTCGGTAAGACGTCAAGCGCATATGGACTGATCGTCATTCGTTATCTACAAGAGCAAGGCGTTCCGGATAATCTGACAGAACAGGTCTGGAAATGGATCGTTGAGCATCGGGATTCTTATCAAGGTAATAAAACATTTTCAATAAGAGAGAAAGTCACTCTATGAACACAACTCGAACAAAAACGATCATAGCGGACGGCAATCTGGTCGCCGACGCTGTCACGGTCTTCGATCTTACAGCTCAACTCGACGCGTCAATCTGGAACTGGTCGAAGGACAATCCGTCGGCGAACGTCTTCGATATAAAGTACAGCCACACGGTCCAGATGAACGTCCATTATTTCACGGCTGTCGTTTGTTACGAGTGCGACGTGACGACTCAAGAGATTGCGGAGATCGTTGCTCTGGCGTCGAAGGCCGTCGATAAATACAACGCTTCAGACATTCCAATAATCGAGGGCGACGACGAAGAGCATGAGCAAGTTAAACAGTTTCAAGAGTCGATGGCGTTACTTCGTGAATCTGTCATAAAATATGCGGCTGGGATATAATGTCTTGCCGCACTGTCGAATATGATGCGATCGTTGCCGGGATTACTCGCAAACACGCGTTGGTGGTATGGAACGTCATTAAGATAGCGCGCGGCGAAGAGCAGGCAATTAGTCAGGCGACAGTGGCTCAGTTCGCGTCCGATGAATCGGGATTGAAGATAGACACTCGCACGGTACGGAAGGTCTGCGAGGATCTAACCGATCGCGGCGTTCCTGTTTGTGCAACCGACGCCGGAATGTTTCTCGGAAACTCTGACGATCTGATTGAATATGCGCGCTACCTTCGGGCCGGTGCGTTCTCGTTACTATCAAAAGCAAATAAGAAATTGAAGCTCGCGAACAAACTGGCGGACACGCCAGAACAGGCGGAGACCGCTCAACGCGAGGGCCGCTTCACAGATAAACAAATTGATCTATTTAGGAAGGGAGGAACAGTTTGACAAACGAAAAACTTAAAGAAAATGCAGAGGCGGCGATCGACGTGCTCTTTGCTGACCAGTCAGTTTCTCAACAAAAGACTCTGGAAAACATCCAAGCGATAATCGATCATTGCGAACCTATGTGTGTCGCGTTGCTCGATGATCTTGAGAAAAAAGAAAAATCATGAGTAAAATGATATGGGGAATAGTTCAAGACGGCGGCGAAGCTGAAAGCGATCGCGTTGGGGTCTGGCATCTTTACTCGAAGAAAGCCGTCCTTCATCTTGGCGGAGTGTTCAACGCTCGACCGTTATGTGGCAGGCCGCCAGTGTTCGACAGCAAGCCAAGCCGTGCGTTGTCGGCGACGTGGCCGTATGAAGATAAGGACGGCGGAATCTGTCTTCCGGTAACTCTCGGAAGCGAATCATCATGTCCGAAATGTGTTAAGATTAAAGCGAGTTGTAAGACATTAGAACAACTCAAAAAGGAGAGAAAGCGATGACGATGGAACTGGTTATCGGAATCACAGCAATCATACAGGCAGTCGTATTGTATGCCGCGTATGTCATAGGTAAAGACACAGCGACGACGTGCTTCGAGCTTGGCGTCGAGGCAAAGGATCTCGGTCACGCGAGTCATATTGCGCAACTTGAAAACAGTATAAATCAGAAGGGCTTCCAGATCAAAGCAGACGAAGTGAAGTTCTTTGAACGCATCAACGAACTCGAAAAGACTCTGGCAATCATCGGCGACGCGGTCGGCGAGAACGCGCCGGAAGATACTATCGAACGACTGACGCGCTTGCCTTACGATCCGAGACTGCGCGAACTTGGCGTGCGTTGTGAATTAGTATTTATGGGGTCAGGTCAAGCGGAGTCTATTGACGGCGAAGACATCGCGGATCTTCTGGACTTCGCCAGTCGGACGATCGAAGTCCGCCAGAACATTCTCGATATGCTGGACGAAGAGAAACAAGAAGAGCAGGCGGCGAATGTCAAAACTAATTAAACGCTATCGGGCCGAACGCGATCTCATGGTCGGGCAGATATTTGCGGAGATCTACAATCCGGAGACGAAGAAAGTCATCGTGTCATATCAACTGGAACGACCGGCGAAGGCTGGAACTCTATATCCGGATTGGGGACACGCTGGACTCGGAACGTATCTTTCGGCAACTATGATCCTGTCAGATATGATCGGACCGTCGGCTGGTCTCAAGCGGGTATATCTTGACATCTTGAAAGATACGCTTGCACCAAAACACCGGCGCGGCTGGATTATGACAGAGACAGAGATTGAGCGCGGCACGGTCGAACTCATGGGCTTCGATCGGATCCGGTTCCGTTGTCGTCGCTTTCTCTGGAAACTTAGAACATGGAGACTACATCATGCGAAAAAATAAGAAACGATTGAGCCGACGCGGGCGGCGAAGTCTGGGCGTTGTGCTGGACGCAAATTTCTGCCGGAAGTTCGGGCTTGATGTCGGCGATGAAGTTGAGATATGGGAACATCCGCGCAAGCCGGGACTGATTCAGATCCAAGTTCCGGCGAACCGGGTGGATCTGGAGCGGATGCGATCCCGGCTATTTGAAGCAAAGGTATTTTAAATAAAAACTTGACAGAGTGCGCACCGAGTCCGTATAATAAAGGATTATTTTAATCAATAGGAGCAACCGATGACAGACGATCCAAACAAGACAGAGAATCAAAACAAATCAGAGACGTCCGAGACTATGAAGGACAAGGTCAAAAAGGACTCGGCGAAACACGGGAAAGCCGAAGAGACTCTTTCTCATGCTGAACAGAAAAGTCGAATTGATGATGCAATTACTGAGGCGGTGAACGCTGGCGTTCCGTCGGCGGCAGAATTTAAGGCATTATGGAAGCTGGCAAGTATTTATTATCAGTCGGGCTATTATAAGGATGCAGGATCACCGGCGGGTTGTTTTGTGAAAATTATGTTCGGTCGTGGTATGGGGCTTGATTCATCGCAATCAATGTCTTCTATCGACATCGTTGACGGAAGTCCGGCAATGTCTGCGCAACTTATGGCCGCGAAGTTTGAGGGCGAAGGTGGTCGAATAGAGATAATTGAACGAACTTCTGAAGTCTGTCGATTACGACTCTCATATCAGGGGAAGGTACAAGAGCATCAATGGAGTGAAGAGGATTCAAAGCGTGCTGAACTCAGTGGAAAAAACAACCACAGAAAATATCCTCGTGCAATGAATTATGCTCGCGCTATATCGGAAGGGGTCAGGGTTATTGCACCGGGCGCACTATTAAAGGCGTACACGTTCGGCGAGCTAACAAACGAACGAGTGCAAGACATGGCTGGGTATTTAGAAATGAGCGACGGCGTCCCGGATGAAGTCCATGCCGAAGTCGTCACGCCGCAAGGCTCGACCAGTCCACCATATAAACGTCCACCACAAAAAGAGCCGGGCCGCAAACATGAAAGCGAAACAGATCCGACGGGTATCGCATCACAATCTAAGATCGATTATGTCCATACTATGCTCAAACAGGAAGCCATTCCGAACGAACTCCGGGTGGACATCAATGACTGGCTCCGGAAACACGCTGGAAACTGGAGTGTCGGAGCGACCGAAAAGGTCATAGCGAAGCTCGATCCATTCTGTATAAAAGACGTTAAGAATGCAAATCGTTGCACCGATAAACAATACGGAGCAATCGCGAAGATGAATTTATCTTCCAAAGTTCCCGAAGACGTTAAGAAGATTGTCGCGGATCACTTGAGAGCGGATGCGATGAAAGAAGCTGTCTTTACCTTTCCGATGGCGACGGCTTGGATGGAATGTCTTCTGTACTACATGAAGAAAAAAGCTCCGGAACCGGCAGGCGGCGATAAAGATCAGAACGATGAACATTCCGCATACGTCGAAGCACTCGAACGATTGAAGGACGAACTGGCTCGACGCATCGCGCCAAACGCTGAAGCTCAGGACGCGGTCGAATCGTTCATCGATGGAAACACCGGCGACGCTGTCATGGTCACGACGTTCATCAATACCGTTCTAAGTTGGGAGATCAAAGCCGATGCGTAAAGTCACAAAGATCGAAGTCGGGACCGACGACGTGCAGGAAGACATTCGGACATATAAAGTCGGCGTCGATGGCGTCAAGAGTATCAACGAAACTTTCTCACAACATTCCGGCGATCCTTACGATTGCTTTCAAGAGAACGCCGACGGCACGGCTGTTCGACATCTGTCCGTCTTACGAGTATATTATGCAGCACCGACAGAAGATCCACCAGATAGCACGACGAACTAACATTTCAAACGAAAGGGTGATGATGACCGATACAAAAGAGACAACGACACTCGGAGCATTGACCAAAGTCACAAGCGCGCTCGATCCGGAGAAAGCTCGCCAACTGATCGCGCTGTTTGAGGGCTTCATCACTACTATCCAAGATTGGGAAGGGAAGGCACACGCTATCGTCATCAAAGATCGCAATCAGGTCGGTGATATGATGATGGCTCGAACTGCCCGGCTCTTCCTACGCGGTGAACGTGTCAAGATCGAAAACATACGGAAGGAATTAAAGAAGCCGAACATCGCCGAAGGCAAAGCGATCGAAGGGCTGGCAAACTTATTGAAGGATAAGATTGAGCCGATCGAAAAGTATCTATTGACGCAGGAGAACTTCGCGAAGGATCTGGACAAGCTCGAAGCGGAACGCGTGCAGAAGATTGTGGAAGACAAGATCATGGCGGACCGGCTGGAACAGGACCGGAAGGACGCCGAAGAGTTTGAACGGCTCGCAAAGATCGAACGTGACCGGATAGCCGCGCTCGAAGCGGAGAACAAACGGCTTAGAGAAAAAGTTGAAGTGTTCACGCCGAAGGTCGTCGTCGGAGATCCGCCGCCAGCCGTTGCCGCTTATTTGAATCATGCTAACGCTTTATCGGACGGAATAGGCAAGGACGAAGAGAGCGACAGAACTGACGTCGTCGCCGACTTCATCGAATTGTCCGTCATGCCTGCGTCCGCACAACCGGAGCCATTCACCGAAGTCAAGTCCGTCGAGATCGTTTGTCCACACTGCCAGAAGTCGTTCCACTATGGCGAACTAAAAGCCGACGGCGAAAAGGATGCACCGTTTTGAGAAAGTTCCCGGACGACTACGTCAACAAGATTATCTGTGGCGGGTGCATCGAGACGTTGATGTCTATCCCCGACAAGACAGTCCAGACGTGCATCACAAGTCCGCCATATTGGGGCTTAAGGGATTACGGTGTGGCTGGTCAACTTGGACAGGAAGCAACGCCAGAGAAATATGTTGACAATATGGTGGTCGTATTCGATCAAGTCCGGCGAGTGCTCAAAGACGACGGCACGCTCTGGTTGAATCTCGGAGATTGTTATGCCGGTTCAGGTAAGGGCGGACAGTCGCATGAGAAAAGATCGAAGAACTGGCAACCGAAATATGCAAATAGTGGCAACGTGCCGGATGGATTGAAGCCGAAAGACCTTGTCGGTATTCCTTTTATGGTTGCGTTCGCGCTTCGGTCTGCCGGATGGTATCTACGTTGTGACATTATCTGGAGCAAGCCGAATCCGATGCCGGAGTCCGTGACTGATCGTCCAACACGTTCGCATGAATATATCTTCCTGCTTTCAAAGTCGTCACAATACTATTATGACGCCGATTCTATCCGAACGCCGATGCGAGAGAGTTCGGTCGCGCGTCTATCTCAAAACGTGGACGGTCAAACTGGTTCAGATAGGGCCAACGCTGGAGAAAAAACAAACGGACCGATGAAGGCGGTACGTCGTAAGAAGCGCGGACATGAACAAGAGCACACGGGGTTTAGGGATAATTGGGATAATCTATCAAAAGAAGAACAACAAGCTGGCGGCGCGAATAAGCGGTCGGTTTGGGAAGTGGCAACGATGCCATTCAAACAGGCACACTTCGCGACGTTTCCTGTCAAGTTGATTGAACCGTGCATCATTGCGGGATCTCGGGCTGGTGACATCGTGCTCGATCCATTCTCCGGTGCGGGGACAACAGCTTTCAGGTCTAAGGAACTCAGTCGGAAGCATATAAGCATTGATATCAATCCAGACTATTGCAAGATCGCAGAACAACGACTCGCGCAAGAGGAACTATTTTGAAGGCAGAACAAATGCACAAGATGTGTCTGTCGAAAAAGAAATATACTTCACGACAGTTCGCTCAAGCTATTGCAGACAAACGATCACAGGACGGCATCGTATCTCTTCGAGTCTATGAATGCCCGGTCTGCAATTATTATCATATAACCAAAACGGAGAAATTGAAACATGGTAAACAGTAAAGCCGGACACGGTATGCACACGAACGCGCCGCGCGGGAAGAAACTATGTGCGAAGCGTGGTCATCACCATTTAGGGAATGCGAAGACAGTCGGACAAGAGTGCATCGGAGCGACGCCGATGAAAATACAAATTTGTATCGACTGTTATGCAGAATTTCCATTACGTCAGACGAAGAACGAAAAGACCGGGCGACTCGAATATGTTGAGCGGAAGCGATGAAGAACTTCAGAAACAATCGGAACTATTACGGTATTATCTCTGTCAGTCCTGAAGCGTGGTCAACTATCACTATTGACGTCTATGATCTTGCGCGAGATTCAATCTCTCCGCGTATCATTCCGCGTTCATTCATGCACCGGGTTGCCTTTTGGGAACGGCATGACATTGTTGGAGATAGGAATATAGTATGGACCTATCGAGGCATCAAGACCGTGAAGAGAATAAAAACATGGAGTCCGAGACGATGAAGATCACAGACTATAGAAAGCAACCGAAGCCGGAACGGGCGAAGTTCATTTATGGTCGCTTTCCGGGAAGACAAAAAGGCGTCTGGCATATCTTCCAGCTTGTCGGCGACTCAATGCGATCGACGCGTTGCGGGAAGCTCTTCATCGCCGGAACGGAACTATCAGACAAGAAACCGCGCGGACGTGTCTGCGTCCGTTGCACAACAAGAACGGCGGAACATAAATGAATGAAGGAACAATATCAAGCAAGCTCTTGGATCTGCATAAGCAACACATAGAAAAGTATGACAACAGAAATAAGCTCTGTAACTTTTATTTTGATCCAATTTATGCGGCGGAATTACATTCGCTTTTATTGTCAATGTTGGTACCGGACAAACACAAACTTCCGATGATGCAACTACACGGCGTTATTACGAAGAGTCACAAAGAAGTCAACATGAATGGAGACGAAATCACAGTCGTTGACAAGCTCGACTTGCACGCTGTTAGCTTTATGCTGGATCATACGAGTCCGTTTCCGAAGACCTTCGCGATCAATGTACCGGATGCGATTGACATCTTAAACAAGGAGCTTAATAACGATAACATAAGAGGTACGGCACGGTATGGAGTTGTTGAAGCTCTTAAGTTGTTGGGATATGACCATTTCAAACAGAGGCGGATCAAATGACGACAACTGAACTGATTCTATGGATTGGCGAATTCACTCCGATCCAAATCATAATCTTTATTATTGGGGCGTGGGGGATATGTTGGTGGATCTACAAGCTCGCGAAGTGGTTTGGTCGCGAGTTCATGGGGTATTTTGACAAGTGAAAACATACACAATAAAACTGACAGCCGTCGAACTGAACGCCGTTATTGTATGTTTGAAGGTTGGACATTACTCACTCAAAGCAAAGGGCGCGGATCCTGCTTTGTCCGGACCGATGTACCGCGCCGGACAAAAGCTGACAAAGACTGCGAATAAGGCGAACGTACAACTCGACGAAGCTGAACAGGCAGAATTGAAGTCATACTGGACGTCGAGTTATCAGCTTGTTGATGTGTTGTCAGAACAGCCGGTGTCAATACCGAAAACAAACGAATCTGTTAATTGAAGGAGAACAAGTTGAAGACTTACACAATACCTGCAACCGCGATTGAATGGCACTGTGCAATGATGGCTTGCAAGATGGCGTTTGATGCTATGCACGAACTTGTTCCGGATGCGCCGTCTGTGAAGGTTACTAAAATAATCGGAAATCGTATCGCGAAAATGCTGAAAGAGACTGCGGGCGATTGGAACGACGAAGAGAAAGCAGAAATGCAAGACATGGCAAATAAGGAATTTGATATATTAAAGCGAATGAAAGAAGCGGCAGAAGCCGAACAAACCGACGGCAGCAAAACCGTCAACTAATAGGAGAACGAATCAATGGAAGGACGTTACGACAATCTCGATACAATCCCGGAAGACGAACCAGTCTTTGTCATCAGGGCGCAAGATGTTTGCGCATACTCAACCGTTAAGCACTGGATCAAGATGGCGCGTTTGAATGGCGTTGACGATGCTATGATTAAAGAAGCCGAACTTCATGCTGATCGGATCGCACGCTGGCCGATCAAAAAAGTGCCGGATATGGCATGAGCGGAAAACTCGTATAACCTTATAACTATTAACGAATTGATAGGGACAAAGAATGTCAAAACTAACTTACAACAAAGATGATATAGTCCGCGCGCAATATGTCGGCGGCGGAACGATCGAACTGCATGGAAAATTTGCCGGTGACATACTCGCAGAGATTGAAGAAATGAGCATGGTCAATCTTCGGACGCCGGGTCATAATGTCGTGGCTGTTACCGGCGGCATGGTCTCGCCGATCGATCAGCGCGAACTCAAGCTCGACGATAAGGACAAGAGAAAAGATAAGAAGAACATCACCAAAGCCGAACAGTTCATGGCGAACGTCGCTCCGTCGGCTGACGTGATGCAGATGTTCGCGGATGCTCTGACCGGGAAAAAGATCACGGCGGCGACGTACAATGAAGACACGGCAAACTATGAGATCGTTTGCGAACCGACTGGCAAAGATGTCAAGGGGAAACCGAAACAGAAGACGTTGCTTGTGTCAATTGTCACTTGTCGCATTAAGGAATATATCAAAGAAGATCCGAAGGTTAAGAAACTTCCGGACAATATAGATCTTCCTGAACCAAAAGAAACGAAACCGAAAAAGAAGATTGCGTCCAGTGGCCGGACGACCATTCTCGACGGTCAGGCTCAGAAGAAACTATCCAAAGAGTTAAGCGATAAAGACTCCATGAGCTTCGCGCTCCGCCGGGCCTGCATGGACGAAGACGATCGCCAACAAGACCGATGGTCATATCTCAAAGAGAACGGAGCCGACGACAGTCACATTTTGACGCATATCAGGGAAGTCTTCGGCAGTGTCAAAAAGCAGAAGGAATTCAAGCACGGCAAGAAAATCAGTGCAACGGTCGGCGGTCAACGTGTCCAGTTCTGGTATGATATGAATCATAAACCGGCGAACACTGTTCCGACTCTTGAAGGTGACGCGCTGGTTCACTCCGTCCGTTGGGTTCTTGGAATTCCGTTGACAAAGGCCGGTGAATGATGGCGAGCAAAAACGACAACAAATATGCCGCGATCATTCTCGATATGCTTTACAACACGGTCCTCTATAGAATGTCCCGGATGGGAAAGTTGACGGATGCAATCGAACAGTACCGTCAACTAATCGCCGAAGGGACTGACGATGAATCGAAGGCAACCGCTCAGAACTTAACTGAAGAACGCTCATGTCATCGCACTCGAACTTATGACATCCGGCGCGCGGCAACATATTTCGCTTGTCGTCTTTGGGACGAAGAGATTGAAATAACTCCGAAAATGCAACAGCAAATTGATTTCCTGAAAGTAGGTGACGAAGATGAAACCGAAAAAAATCCTGCATCTTGATCTGGAGACGACCGGGACGGACGAAAAACGTCACGGCATAGTACAGATCGCGCAGATTATCGAGATCGACGGCGTCGTCGTTTCGGAAAAAGAATGGAAGCTCGCGCCGATGCCGGGCGACGAAATAACTGTCGGCGCGATTGACGTTCATCGAGTCGGCGCGATATTCACCGGAGAAAATAAGCGCAACGAACTGGACGGAAGCGACTTGACCGTTCAGTGTATAAACAAACAGTCAGACTTATGGTATCTACACGATCCAGAACAGCGTCCGGCGTTTGCAGTCTGGCAAGAGATCCGGGCAACGTGGGAAGAACATATCAACGTCTTCGACAAAGCCGACAAGTTCACGCTGGCCGGGTACAACGTCGCGGCGTTCGACAGCAAGTTCCTTCGCGCGTTCATTCTCAAGATGGCGTCGGCGGCTCGATATTCAGTGTATGGATCGTTCATCGAAAGTCGGAAGATGCTCGATCTGTTTCCTTTGCTCCAGTGGCTTGTTCTCTGTTCGCCATGCGTTCCGGAGTTGCAAGGTCTTCCGAACTTGAAGCTCGAAACGGTTTGCGAAGCGATCGGAATTAAACTGGTCAAAGCTCACGACGCGCTTGAAGACATCCGGGCGACTCGCGAACTGACGAACCGGCTGATTGAGTTTATCGGTCATTGGCCGGGTATTAAAGCAATCGGATCGAGCAACTTTCCGCACTTGAAGCCGCTCGCGTCTGGTATGACGCCGGGGATTCCAGTGTCGGAGGAAATGATTGAAGACGGCGCGGAGATTATTGCGAGATTCGACGAAATGCAAACCGATTTAGAGGGACTCGTCGCGAGAGATCTCGATCGGCGGACGATGCAATCTCTTGAGGTCTTTCCAGTCTCAAAGGAAATGGCGGCGGTCTGCGATCGGATGCTCGATGATCCGGAATTCATTTCGGTTCTACGTACTCACCGACAGCGCGTTCTCGATTATCTTGGTGTTACACTGGAGCATCAGACGACCGAATCAGTTGACGTCCTGCCAGAGATACGGAAGGAACTGGCTGAAGGTATGTCGAAGGCAATGGAAGCGAGCGGAATTCCCGGCAGACCGGAGCCAGACGACAATCCAGATCGAGCCGAAGCCGGTCCGGAACACGCTGGCGCAAGTGCTGGCGAAATCGTTGACGATGATCCGTTCGGGCTGGAGCTTCCGAAACCGGGATCAATCGACAGCGCAATTTCTGTTGAAGATGTCGTTGAAAAACAGTTGCCGGATGTCTATCACTGCAAGCACTGCAATCAGAATCACTCGTTCAATGCCGATGCTCAACTAATTCTATGTCCCGACTGCGGTCGCGAAGTGGAGATAGTCGAATGACGCTCACCGGCTATCGGCTCCGGCAGGAATATAGGAAGTCGCTCCGATTCGCAATCAGGCAGGCAGGGAAGAAATTCCGAACGGTCTGGCAAGAGATCCGGAAAGCACTCCGGACGTTTGACAAATTTGCGCGAATACTGGAAGGCAAGGACTATCAATGAACCGCGCTCTCAACCGTCAACTCGGAAAGTCTGTCAGGGAAGGTGTCAGACAGATCCGGAGCAAGTCAAAAACATACGTCAGGCAGGCGCAAAAGAAAAGAGGTTTAAGAGAGCAGCTTCGTTTCGCATGGAGACAAATGCTTGACGATTATCGCGCAGACAAATAGTCTGCATCATTTTAATTTTAACGATGGAGAACATAATGGGAATTCATAAAACCGTAATTGACAAAAGTGCGATTGAAATTGATATGGAAGAACAGACAATCGAAATCGGTCCTCATTATTCGAGTACACAACGGTCGCAAGCAATGCCGATATGTTTCACGTTTGAAGAGTTTGAAAATATCGTTTATTATATCGAAACTATCCGCAACGCTTTTCCTGCGAATGATAAACCAAAACCGGAAGATGACAAATCGGAAGAGGAATCTATTGACAAGGAAGATTCAACAGCGTAGAATATAAGTCCTTAAGCAAACACAATCGTCCGCCGTCTCATCGGTTGCTCGTTTAGGCGCGGACAAAGCCGACCGGCTGGGAGTTGAGTCATCTCTTCCGCCGGTCGCTTTTTTATGCAAACCCCTACAAACACGAAACTTAATGCAGGAATTGTGCGCATTGTTTCACGTGAAACGCAATCCGTTGCATCTTTTCTCTTGACAGTTATCAACATCGTGTGTATAACTTGTTCATAAGTCATATATGAACGTGAACGCGGAGACAAGAAAAATGGCCGGACCTGTCGAACAACTCATAGGGATCATCCGGACTATTGTCGCCAGTGGTCGAACTCGGTTGCTGGTCTCTCTCTCTTCCGTTGGCGGTCTGGTCGCGGGAATATACTTCGATCCAGCCAACGGCGAAACGTACTGCATCGGCATCGTGGTCATCGCCGGGATCTTCATAGTCGCAAAAACAATCCAAGACATCACAGCAGGGAACGATGGCAAGTGACAAAAAGAAACGAAAGCCGTCGGACAACCCGGCAAAGTATGACAACGAAGCTCGCGAGAGTTTCTTCCTGTATTGGGTCAAGTCCAGATCTATCAGGGCAGTGGCCCGGAAGTTCAACGTCGGCGAATCTACCGTCCACAAGATCAAGAACGAAGATAAGTGGCTCGATCGAATCGATGACATTCTCGAAACCATCCGGAGTAAAACAGACAAGAAAGCTGCGTCAGTCATATCAAAACGACTCACGTCGGCGCGGGCAATCCTTACAAGAGTTGAAACGTCTCTCATGCACGGCGACATCGAAGCAACCGTCCGGGACTTCGTCAAGCTCGCAGAATATATTGACGGACAGGAAGGAACCGGGCCGACAGATAGCCGGTCTGAACTCATAGTCAATGTCGTCAACAACATCACAAACGGAACCGATTCAGATCGGGCACGACACGCCGGAAACTTCCTTGCCGGGCTTGGCGTCGTCTCTGACGATGTCTCTGAACGAGTCGCCTCGATACTTCATAGCCGCGCACTTGCATCGAACGGAAACTGAAGAGCCACTAATTTTCGACAAGGCGACCGCGTGGCAGGTCGCTATCTATAAAGACAAAGCCAACGTCATCGTTGTTATGAAATGCTCTCAGATCGGCTTGACAGTCTTCGCAATAATCTGCATGATCGATCTGCTAAGGAATGGAATTCCTGTCATATATGTTCTACCTACAAAAGTCACGATGTACAACTTCGTCAAGAATCGAATAGATCCGATCCTTGCTGACGTTCCGTTCTACAAAAACAACTATGCGACAAGTCAAGAGGATGCCGCCGGATCTCAGTTGAAGACAATGTTCCGTCGTCGTGTGAAGTTTGCCGGGTCGAACGTGCGGAACGCATTCTATGAAATGCCTGCCGGTGCTGTTATCATCGACGAACGCGATCTCTGTGACAGCCTGAATCTGAAATACCTTGAAGATCGAATGGGCAGGGCTAAGGTCAAACGTAAGATCATTCTTGGAAACCCGACGTTTGATAAAAAGGGAATTCATAAAGACTTCACGTCAAGCGATCAAAAGGAATGGAATGTCACCTGTGGACATTGCGGACTTGAACAATCGCTGACGCTGTTCGATAACTGCATCCGGCAAGTTGGACTGAAGAAATATGTTTTGAGAGATCGCCGCGTTCAGGCTGAGATCAATAAGGTCGCAAGGACTGAACGGCTGGAGATAGCGATCGAAATCATCCGCGATACATACGAACGCAGAGAACAAGACGCGCGGGTCTATTGTCGCGAAGTAACTTGCCAGAAGCCGATTGATCGTCACGGTGCCGGTCGTTGGATAGCTAAGTTTCCGGAACGTCCAGTGTCCGGCTATCACATGAACAAAGTTGTCGGCGATCCTTATCCGCCTGCGATTATAACTCTATACTATAAACTTATTGAATCGCTATATGATCCGGGAATGTACCAACATTTTCAGAACAACGAGCTTGGCGTTCCATACGAAGAGTCAGGCAACCGGATCAGTGAAGGTATGCTTAACGATTGTTTACGTGAATACACTATGCCGCAATCAATACCGTTCCAGATATTAGGTCGTAACATCGAATGGACTTGCGCCGGTGTTGACGTCGGCGAGCGTTTGCATCTTCATATATCGGCACTGTTCCGCGAGAAAAAACGGACTAAGCGAATCAAGTTATTGATAGGAACACTTGGCGGCGGCATCGATGACTTAGCGTTCGAGGAACTCGATGACATGGTCAAGCGATTCAATATAATCTCCGGAGTCATTGACGCGATGCCAGAAACACGGCTCGCTCGTAAATTCTGCAAGACGCATCCGGGCTGGTATATGTGTTGGTACAACGAAAAGCCCGGCAAGAAAGAATTGAATCGGGACGATAAAACTCGCGAACTATCTCTGAACCGAACGGAAGCGATGGACGCTTCTTTGGCGTCTGCCGCTTGTGGCGATCTGATTCTGCCGCCGGACTGGAGATATTTGGACAACGGTGAATTTCTTGAACAAATGAAGATGCCGATCAGGATCATCGATCAGAAGACTGAACGTCCGATATGGACGAAGGGGAAGGATCACCATCGTCACACTGACACTTATGACTATTGGGCTTCACTCATGCCGGGCGCGGCATCATGGGGCGGAATTAAGGCGGAACTATAAATGATACGAATCGCAAAGGATCTGGTCAGTCTGGTCGGATCGACTATCCACAACGCCAGTCTTAGAGCAAAGAACGCGTCACGCTTTCTTGACCGATCGTCATCTATCCCGATGCAAACAAGCGGGCCGCATCAAACGAGATCAAACCCGCGTCATCAAATTGCGCTTGAACGTGAAGACGTCAACCTTGCGACTGTCGTCCGGATCATGTCAAACGCGCTATCACAGTTGCCGCTCGAAGTGAAAAGGATTGACGTGGACGACAACGGTCGCCAGATATTAGTCCCGGAACCGGATCATGAATTTTATGAACTATGGCGCGAGCCGAACTATTGGAACACAACGCAAGAGATCAACGCTCACGTCATCGCGTCGCTCATGCTGACCGGGTCGTCGAAGTGCATCATACAGGATCGCGAGACTGGCGTCCTCGAAGCGAACGCAAAAGAGATATGGCCACAAACACCGGGCCGGGTACTGGTCACGAAGGACAAAAAAGGAATGCCGATCGGCTATGTCAAGGATCTGGGAACACAGAACGAACAGAGACTTAAACTCGACGAAGTCGTTCATCATCGCTTGTACAATCTGAACGATCCGCTCGAAGGCGGTTCCGGTCTGGATCCTCTGAACCGACAACTCCAGACGGATTATTTAGCGGAACTCATGGATCTGAGTTTCTTCCTGCATGACGGAACGCCGCGATCTGTTCTTATGCCAGACTCTTCCATCACGCCAGAACAGCGCGAGCAGATCGAAGAGTATTACGACGCGAGAGCTAATCCACAAGATAAACACCGGCTTCAGATCGTGCCGGTTGCCGGAAAGCTCCAGACGATCACCCCTTCGCATACTGACATGGAGTTCCTTGAACAAAGGAAATACCATCAACAAAAAATCTTCGGACTGCTTCAAATACCACCGACGCTTGGCGGCGTCTTCGAGCACGCGAACTATGCGAACGCCAGAGTACAAGAGGCAGGCTTTTGGAGAAACAACGCCATTCCGTTCGCTCTGATTATGGCTGACTTTTGGACGCGTCAACTGTTCTGGGCACTATACGGAAAAGATCATATCCTTGTTTACAGTACGGACAACATTGATGCCTTAAAACCGGATAAGGTAAAGAGGGCGGCAAGGAATAAGATGCTGAAGACGTCCGGGATCATCACAGCGAACGAAGCGCGTGCCGATGAAGGGTATGAACCGCACGACGATCCGAACGCCGATGAATTGCAAGGGTCGCAGAGTGTCCCGGTCGCCGGAAGTGATGCGAGCACTGGCGATCGGGATCCTGCTTTGGATAAGGGACGCCGAAGGAAATGTGGCAACGGTCTTCAGTATGGCGACGAAGTGAAGGTCATCACTCGTTCAGCACTCGGACGGATTATCTCGACAAAGACTGTCCCGGCTGATACGCATCTTGACCGTTGGGCAGCGATTCAAAAGTATATAGATGTCGGATCTCCGTTCTATCAGGCGGCGTTGCGTAAGTTCTACAAGGGACAAGAAAAACGAACGATCGAAGCTCTTCGGAAGACAACAACGAACGGAAAGTTCATGTCGAATCTGGCCGCGCACGTTGTCCACAAAGACGACATGAAGGACGGTCATCTTGACTTCTTTATTGACTTGGCGAACGAAGATGAACTCATGCGACAACTCATGGAGCCGATCATCATCGAGGCAACTCGCAAGGTCGGAACGAACGAATCAGAAACGGCGATCGGCTTAGGACAAAGCACTGTCGTCGGCTTCATCGGACTTGCTTTCGACGTTGACAATCCAGCCGTCAAAATAATGGTCGAACAACTGACAAACAGTATTGTCGGAACGAACGCGAAGACGTTCAAGGAAGTCCGTCGGATATTGAAACAAGGCTTTCGCGATCAGTTGTCAGTCGATGAAGTGGCGAAGCTGTTGCGGGCCAAGTTCACACAATTCAGCACAGCCAGAGCGAAGACGATTGCCCGGACAGAAATGGGCAAAGCCGCAAACGCCGCCAGTCATTATTCTTGGACGTCGAACGGTGCGACTCATAAGACTTGGGTTGCGACGCTGGACACTGTGACGCGCGACTGGCACGTTCAATATAACGGCGAACGTGTTGCGATAAAGGACTCCTTCAAGTTCGGGCCGGAACCGATGGCGTTTCCACAAGATCCAAACGCGCAACTGGCAGGGAATATTATCAACTGCCGATGCGCTTTAGAATATGACTATGAACCATTGACCGACTTGGAGATCTCGGACCTTGAAGCTCAAGGTCTGGCGACTCCAAACCAATAAGAGAGGGAACGATGCCAACACTTTACGAGGTGACGACAAATCTGACGAAGCGTTTCGACGCGATTGGTGGGAAAGATGGAGTCGCCGATCAAGGCGAAAGAGGGGTCCGTCCTTCCGGTTATACCCGTCTATATCTCGACGCCGACAATCATTCAAAACATGATGGCGACGGTGAAATCATATATAAGGCTTGCCCGATTGTCTTCAAGCGTGACGACAAACCAGACGACGACGGCAAGTTCCATATTCGCGGATGGGGATCGACTAATGATCTCGATCTGGACGATGAGATCATCGAGCCGCAAGCATTCGCGACGTCACTGGCGTCATTCCTGAAGCGTGGAACGATGCTCTGGATGCATGACTGGTTCTCAAAGCCGGTCGGGAAATGGCTGGCGGCAGAGATCCGCGAAGGCGGTCTATACATGACCGACGGCATCCTTGCAGATACACAGGACGGCATGGACATCAAGGAACTGATCGGCATTGACGCGATCAACACTCTGTCTGTCGGCTTTCGTGTCAAGAGCGATGAATATGATTATGAGAAAAACATTCGGACGATTACCGACTTGGAACTATTAGAAGTTTCAATCGTAACTATCCCGGCGAATCCGAACGCCATTTTTGAACAGGCTAAGACTTTGGGACTGAAATCATTTACACGGTCAACAAATGACCACAACGGAAGGAAGGGTATCATGCCCGGAATAAGCTCAGAACTATTTAAGAAAGTGGAAGCGTTGACGGCTGGCTTTGATCCGGCTGACGGATCTCTGGCCACGCGTTTCGGGGACGTCAATTCAACATTGGCGGCGATGCAGAAGACGATCATTGAGGTCCGGGATATGGGCTTGAAGGCGGTCGATCCTAAAAGTATCGTGACGGATGCCGACTTCAAAGAGTATTGCTCGAAGCGGGAGACCGAAGGCGAAGCTCTCATGGAAGAGATCAAACAGCTTCAGATCAACGCCAAAGAGAAGCAGCGTCCGAAGTATGCCGTCAAGGACTGGCGAGCGTTGCTGAAGGACAAGAACTGGGTCCATGATATGAACGGCGTTGCTCTTCCAACGGTCTATCAGAACGCGTACAAGCTGTTAAATCTGCCGATCGACTTTGATGCGACAGAAGACGGCTGGCTGATTAAAGCTGCGCGAAACTTGAACGATTGCGTTCTTATGGTCGATGCGTATTATCGCGGCGGCGGCAATGTTGGCAAATATATGCAACAGGGCGGGATGCACTCTTTGGACGTGTTCAAGACGTTGCAGGAAGTTCTCGCGAAGTTCGATCCTGAACTTGGTAAGGCGATGGAGATCAAGGCAATGGCAACCGACAACACTGGCTACGGTGCTGAGTGGGTGCCGACTCTAATGTCCGGTGAAATGGAGACGCTCTTCCGTCTGCGTCCGACGCTGGTCAACTTCCTTCGTCCAGTCTGGCAGATGCCTTCGCCGATTGCAGAGTGGCCGATTCAGACCGGCGTTGCGACTGCATACATCGCATCACAGGCATCGACTGACAATCCGACGACTCTGAAAAAGACGAAGTTCGGAACCGGCAAAGTGACCTTCACGACCAAGACGATCGCGGCGGCTATTCCTGTCTCGCGTGAAATGGTTGAAGACTCAATTGTTGATCTTATCCCTGTTGTCCGTGAAGAACTTGTGACTGCTCTCATGGAAGGCGACGAAGATGCGATCATCAACGGCGACACGACTGCAACTCACTTCGACACGACTGACGGTCTGGTCAGTACAGACGACGACGTCCGGGTCGCGTGGAAGGGACTCCGGAGAATCGCAACCGATCGCTCGAACACATGGGACACTCAGTCCACAACGGCGGGCGAAGGTGACGCGGCAACGACGTTCACGGCTTTAGATGTCCGTTACCTTCGTCAGTTGCTTGGCGTTCATGGTCTCGATCCGAGTCAATGTCTTCACGTCACAAGTATCAAGGCATACTATTACGCATTGAGTTTCTCACAGGTCACGAAAGCGAATGAATTCGGATTCACGTCAACGTGGCTCAGTGGCAAACTTCCGGCACTTGACGGCGTTGAAATCTACATTTCTTCCAAGATGCGCGAAGACTTAAACGCGTCAGGCGTTGCAACTGGATCCGCCGCAACTCATACCGGCTGGTTGACGTTGAATCGTCGGAGCTTCATGCCGGGCGAAAAACGTGGCGTGACTATTGAATTCGAGTTCAACATTGACGTTCAACAGTATCTCTTCGTTGCCAGTCATCGCAGAGACTTTCAGGTGTTGAGTCCAACGACTCAGGATCCGGTCGCGTTCGGTTATAACATCGATTAACGGTGACACAAGACAGACGAAACAAGAGACTTGAAATATAAGGAAATAGATCAATGGGAATCAAACTCTCGAAGGAACGGTCGAATTGTCGGATCGGAAGCGCGCTCGTTGCGGGCGCGGCGGCTGACGCGGATATCACAATGACAGGGATCAGGACAACCGATGAACTGATAACATTCATTGAGTTCGCGACATCAACAGCCATACCGACGGACAGATTGGCAGAAGCCAGTATAACCGAAGACGACGTCGTGCAGTGTACCGACACAACGGCTTCAGATCTGGTCTTTGTCCAGTGGGTAAGCTCGGTGAACGATTAGCGTTCTGATTGAACAAACGCAGTGGGGTCGTCCTGAACGGGCGGCTCCATAAATTAGAGGTATTGTTATGGCTCACGTAACGAGAACATATAAAAATGCGAAATTCGGCTTTAATTATTTAGAAGGTGCGGCGGCTAATACTGACATTGTTGTTGTGAATATCAAGGTAGCCGATGAAATTATCTTCTGTTTAGAGTCACACGTCGCGGCTCATAATACGAAGGACCAGACAGACAACACGACGATCACCGAAGATGGCGTCATTCAGATATCGGAGAGCACGACAAGCGGGAACTTATCGCTTATGTGGATATCGGCTGACTCGTAAAATTTAAACCTATTGAGGAATGAACGATGAAAATAGTTTTTGTGAAAACATCGGGAATGATTGGCTTCGTAGATCAGCCAAAGTGGAAGGACGGCGACGTCAGAGACGTCAAGAAAAGTCGCGCGGAATATCTACTATCGACACATCCTGCAAACTTTATGAAGGCGGACGACTATACTGACAAAGTCAAAAAGGATGCCGCCGACATAATCAAAGTTGACGAAGCAAAGAAGAACGCACGGCCACACGGTCATCCTGTCGAGGCTGGAGATACAACAGGAGCGGACACGACCGCACTGACAGCCGAAGAAAATCTGCTCTTCGAGTCGGCGGCAAAGAAGATCGACAACAACGAAGTTCTGACCGAAGAGGAACAGGCTGTCTTCGATAAGGTAGAAGCGAAAACATCGAACGACGCCGGTCAGGAAGGTTCAGACAATGGCTGACGAAGCTGTCGATCTGATTACTCTCAAAGAGTACCATACATACACCGGCAAAGAGCCGGACCGTAAACAGTTCAAAGAAGCGCAAGCCGCTCTGATAATCTCGGCGGCTTCGGTTCTGTTTGCAGATCTGACCGGGCGGAAGCTGATTCAAGCGGCGGACGCTTATGAATTCAAAGGTCGTGGAGAACTTACAAAGTATGTCCGCTATCCGCCGATCACAGGAACGCCGGTCATCGCATATTATAACGTCAACACTTGGACGACTGCCGACACGACAACTTATCCGCGCGAAATCGTTGAAAGCGATCGGATCCGAATGACTTCCAGCGCGTTCGGTCGTAACATCCGATGGCGGATATCATACACCGGCGGCTATCTTATTGCGGCTGTCCCGGCTGACATCAAGGTCGCAGTTTGTCAACTCGTTGACCGTGCAGTGAAGCGCGCACAAGGGAAGGAAGCTGTCTCCAGTGAAACGCTTGCAGACCATACGACGACGTTCACACTGTCGAAGTTGCTCACTGAACCGATCATGGCTGTCGTGAATAAATATAAGGTCGTTTCATAATGGCTGGCGGTATTCTAATCAAAGTCACGTTCACAAAGGAACAGTGGGGTAGCGTGGAGAATTTCGCAAAGAATGGAACGAACGAGATCAAGCTCGCAATCAGAAAAGGTCTGTCCTTGATTCATGGTCAGATCATTCGCAATATATCAGGACCGTCGCACACACGTTTTCCCGGCAACGGCAATCCATTTCCCGGCGTTCTGACTGGACGTATGAAGCAGAGCGTTCATGCAAAGATCAAAACTCGAACGGATTATATTCGAGGTGTTACCGGACCGAATACAAGCTATGCAGCGAAACAGAATGAAATGCGACCGTTCATCAAGCCGGCATGGGAGAAAGTCAGGAAGAAAGTTCGCCAAATCATTCGCTCACATATACAAGGCGCACTAAAGAACGCGAGGCATCGAAGATAATGAGCACAAGAGACGATATGCTGACAAAATTGCAGCAAGGACTTCGAGCGATCGGCAACGATGCCGAATATTTTGATATGAATATCGCCGATGTGAAACGCTTCTGGCCATATCTGTTGCAGGAAAACGACGATCAGTTTCCTATGATTATCATTGACGACAACGGGAACGAACCAAGACTGGAACGCGCTGGCGTCGCACGCATTAAGACGTTTCTTAATATCTCCGGAGTCATACGAGCCGACGACGGTGACGATCTGGTCAAACGCAACGAGAATATGTCCGCCGCTCTTCTGAAATATCTATATAGCGAGCCGGATTTAGGTGACACGTTTCTTGATCTCATGCCAGTCGAGACCGAAGATCAGGGCATATACTCGCAGTCGTCCAGATCGTTCGCCAGTGTCTTGCACCGGGTCCGTCTGCTTTGGTATGACACGGTCCGAACGGTCGCAAGCAATGCCGATACTGACGTTTATGGAATTCAGTGGATTGACGACGCTCGCGACAAACTGGTCGCAAGGATCGAAGCTCTCAAGACAACGATGGCGACCGGCTATACGCCGACATTCTCCTATGTATATCCGCGACATCTTGTCCCGGAGTTGCGACTCAACGCCGTCACAATAGGGGTCACAGACTTTTCACAGGAACCGTTCGCCGGTGCATCGTCCGGAGTCACATCAAAATATATGATTTCGTTCACAGTCCGAGTGCATACAGCATACGAAGATCAAACGGCTGACGATCAAGAGGTCGGACGGCTTATAAATTCAATAGCAAACAAGGTTCAAGCTCAACAGAATCTCGGCGATGGCTATCGCATCGAAGAGATCTCTGGCATCGTGACGGAATCTGAATTTTCGGAGTCCGAATCACGCGGCGGCGAGTTTACCGTAACAATCGGGAAGGCAGTCCTTCACGCTCAGGAGTAAATTATGGAGATCACTTTGAACAATCCGGGAACATGGCGCAAAGTACGAATCATGCAGAAATATAATTGCACGATGGACGAAGCGCGCCGGTTGAAAGCTGGCGAGACAGTGGATCTCGGACCAGTCAACGAGGTCAAAACAAGCGTTGAGCATATAGAAGAGGAGACGGAAGATTATGGCTAATGACGAAGTTGTTCAGTCACCAAAGCAGAAACAATATGGCTTTGCAATCCAGACCGCTTTCGGAACAGGAATCGCCGACGGTGCGGCGTTCTTCGCGGTGGACAATCCGCCGTTTGAAATCAATCGCGATGTCAAGGAACTGACCGTCGAAGGGGCGCACGGCAGTCGCTTCCAGAATGACACTGACATCATAGTACACAACCGGAACGCTATGCCGTCGTTCACGGTTGAAACATTTTTGAAGAAAGAAGAGTTGATCTATTACCTTGCCGCGATGTTCCAGAACGTCGTCGAGGCGACGACGCCATTCGGCAAGACGTACACGTTCCCGGCTGGCCAGCCAGACTTCCAAGCTGACAACGGATATTTCTTCACGTGGATAGAGCGGGATCCGGTCTCTGGAGCGTTCTCAACGAAGGCTGTCGATTGCATTCTGAAAGCGATGACGATCACACTGGCAGGCGACGAACCGCTCAAGGCATCGATGGAGTGGGTTGGAAAAGCAATCCCGGCTATCAATGCGAATCCGTCCGGGACATGGACTCGGACAAATCCGGACAATCTGTTCTTTATGTCTGACCTTGATGTTGTGACGATAAACTTCGGCGGCGGCGTCAAGAGTCATCACTTGACAGGAATGGAAATGGCATTCTCTCGCGAAGTCATAGGCGTCGGACAAGATGGAGCGGGCGGCTTCCAGACTTACGCTCTCGGTAGCTTAACTAACATATTCAAGATGTCAGTCATTAAAGATTCAGACTACGTCACCGGGCAGGCGAATCATGCCGCCGGAACGCCGATCGATTTCCGGATAGGTTGGGGCAACGCAACGCCCGGATCTGTTGACGGAGATCTTGATTTTGCTGGGCATGGTAAACTAAACGGACCGGATGGACTTACCAAAGAGCACAACGATCCGATGGTCGCTGTTTATTCGGGTAAACTTACAGAAAACGCGGCTGGCTCGATTGTGCCGATGACGACGATCCTATGTGACGGCGTTGACGCAAGCTGGTTATAACATAAAGGAACGGGACTATGACTTTGATTTTCAATATGATTAACACAAAAAACACGACGCCGGTCGAAATCGATGGCGTCGTGTTTAATCTCAAGACAGTTACGAACGGCGAAAAACTAACCTTAAACCAAATGATTATTGGCTTTGAGAAAACAGCGCGAGGCTTCGATGCTCTCATGCATTTACTCGGAGACTTTATCTCAACGATTGACGGGCAGGACGAACAAATTAAAGAGGCTGGATCAGTCAACGAATTTATGGTCGGACTTGATAACTTCATAACGCAGCGAACGATAATGAACGCAATCGTGAAACATAATGAACTCGATATTGATACGGAAAAAAACTGATATTGCTCGTTCGGTTGCTGGCGGCAGATCCGAGCGAGTTTCAAAAAGATTGCCAGTCCTGTCGTCCGAATCGGTGCTTCAACAAGTCACCGATTTTGAACGTAAAAGCTCAGGGGTTGCCGGAACTCAAAGGGCTAAAGCGTGCGGATTGGTGGAATGCAGTGGAAGCGTTTCAAGAACATTTCGGACACGACCGTCCGTCACCATACGCCGCGCTTTTGTCCTACGGGATCTGTCGAAGATCGATCATCGATGCCGTCAGTCTGGAAGCGTACATGATGTATATGCGTTTCGACGGATTGAATCGGCTCAAAGATCCGGCGGACTATTATGAACAGCCGTCGAAGTGGATTGATATCGTGAACATCATCGAGTCCGAACGTGCAAAAATAAAGGCTGAACCAAATGGCAACTGAAGTCGAAAAAACCAAAGCGGTTATTGAAGCTCAAAACAATGCGAGCAAGATATTCAAGGTCGTTACGAGTGACTTTGGGAAGATGGTCGGCGCGATCGCCGGCGGATCTCTTGCTGCAAATGTTTTTGAAAAAGCACTCGGCAAGGTTGGCGACGCTCTCGCTTTCGTTAAGGACTCAACTCTGGTTGCGGCGCGGATCGAAGTGCTGAACCGTGTCTTCCTTATGACTGGTCAGAACGCTGGCTACACGGCAGAGCAACTTCGCAATACTAAAGAAGGTCTGGAAGATCTTGGCATCGCAGAAGAACAGGCTTTACAGATAGGACAACGATTCATTCAGGCGCAACTTGATATAGCCGACGCGTTGCTGGTTGCTCGTGCCGCTCAAGACCTTGCGGTCGTGGCCGGGACGAACTCTTCTGAAACTGCTCTCGCTCTGACCGATGCGATTGTCAAACAGAAGCCGATACTGTTAAAACAATTCGGCATCATATCGAATCTGAATGACATTTACGGTGCACAAGCTGAGGCACTTGGTAAGACTATCGAACAGTTGACGGAGTCGGAGAAACGATCGGCGTTCCTAAACGAGATACTTCGCCAGTCGGAGACCGTTGCCGGTGCATACGAAAGCGCGATGGCAGATGTTGGCAAACGGTTGACATCGTTGCCGCGTCATATTCAGGGCGTGCAGAATGCACTCGGAACATTATTGCTTCCGGCGTTGGGGTTAGCTGTTGACGGCTTCACTGAATTCCTGAAGGGAACAAAGGACGTTCTCGATGTTCTGGCGGACGATGTTCCGCGAGACGTCCGGAAAGCAACGAAAGCACTGGAGTCATTCCAACGAACCGGCAAAGAAACAAAACGACTCACAGAGATATATGACGATCTAAAGATTGAATCAGATCTGAGCACTGAGGCGACGAAGAACCTTGCCGACATCACAAAGAAGCTCGGTGAACAACTTCCGGAAGCGGTGACGCAGTGGAACGAATACGGTGATGCGATTAAGATCAATACCGGACTCATGCGCGATCTAATCGTTGAACAAGGGAACGTGTTGAAGGCAGACCAGCTTGACAAATTGCAGGATATGGCCGGGAGCTTTGCCGACAATGCGGACCGTGTGCGACAATTCACGACAGAGATCAACGGTCTGACGGATCAACTTCCGGGACTTACGGAAAAGGCAGAAGAATCAAAGAAGGTGTTTCAAGGGCTTGCAGGTAGTACAGCACAGCGCAATCTCGAACGAACGCAAGACCGGATCGTCGATCTTGTCGATGAACTCAAAGAGTTGGACAAAAAACAAAGAGCGATGTTGGCAATCGGTCGGATCCTATATCCAGACATGGAAGCCGGGAGTCAGGAATGGGCTGACGCGATGGCGTTGGTCAATCAGGAATTCGCCGACGCGCTGGTCAAACAGCAAGAACTCGGAAACTTTGATGGCGTATTGGGAGCACAACGAAAGCGTGAACAGTTGGAAGCAACGAAGGTCGCAATCGACGGCGTCGCACTTGCTGACAGTGAATTTTTAGATAAACAGCGCGCACGATGGGAAGAAGAGAATATCAACTTTAACGCTGGCGTTGAGCGGGACGAATTACAGACAGAGACGGACGCTTTCATGGACGAACAGGCGGACTTGTTTCACGTCGCGGCGATGGATCGAGCGGAAGAATTCCGGAAGTTGCAATCCAATATGAGCGCGGAAGAGCTTGCCGAATATCTAAGAACGCAGAAAGCTAAACGATCAGCTTCTGAAAAATTCACAGCCGCCATCGGAGCTATTGCTAATCGTGGTGTTGACAATATGATTGACTCATTTGTTACTGGACGTCAGTCAATCAGTGAAGCGTTTAAGGGTATGGCGGACGACTTCGCCGCGTTCTTTATCAAACAAGCTCTCGCAAGTATTGTCAACATATTCATTCCGGGACTTGGCTCAATACTCGGTGCGATCTTCGATACTCCGAAGAACGACAGAATGGCGATGACTCAAGGCGCACACTTCGCGAACTGGTTCACGGCTGGTGCGCTCCAGACTATGCAGAGCTTTCCGACGCTGTTTGCAGGTGCGGCGGCAGGATCGATGCAGGCTGGACTTGCTCCGGTCGGGGCAGGCAATGGTGGTGGGCTTAGTGGTGGATTGGTCTTGCAAATTGGCGGCGGATCAATAACCGAAGAACCTGAAGAGTATATTCAAGACACTGTCATTCCTTATCTGGAAGCGGCGGCAACTCGCGGAGCGGCTTCGTTTGTTGTGAACCAAAAAAACGTAACAGGAGCGGACGATGGCGACATCTTTTAAGTTCTATACAACGGCGGCGTTGAAGTCTCTGATCGTCAATGCAATCACTTCCGAAGCAACTGGCTTTCCTATAGATTACGCTTTCGATACGAACTTATCTACATACTGGAAAGCAACAAGCACGGCGACACAAACAATCGACGTCGATCTCGGAGCTTCTTACAATATCCGCGCTTGGGCGATGACGTTCAAGGAATACGACACGACGCCGGGTGCAACTGTCGCAATGCAAGTTTGGTGGAGTGACAACGGCTCAAGCTGGACGTCGTGGAGTGGTTCCAACGTGCAACTGAAAAACATATGGACGGCAGGCGATCCGGTATTATTCAAACTGCCAACGGCGGCGGCGGATCATCGGTACTGGCGTTTTGTGATATCGCTTGCTGATACAGTCATTGATGTAACACAGCTATTTCTATTACAGGAGCGCGTTCTGGACGTTGGCAATATGTTTCCAGAGCCAGATCATCGCGAGTATGCCGTGCGCGCTCAGTCACAAGCTGGTATTAGAACACTCAAACGATTGGTGAATGGCGTTGCAGTTGAACGGTTTGTCCGCGAGTTTCTTCTGACGTCAGACGCAGAACTGGCGACGTTGCAGGGAGTATATGACGACTCGAAGGGAATCCTTAGACCGTTGCTGATTCAGGAAGACAGCAACAATCCGAAAGTCGTTGAGTTGACGACGCGTCGATTCATGCCGAATAAGATTCAACATCAATTATACAAACCTATTATCAGGTACCAGACATTGCCATATCCTGAAGCGGGAGCGGGTCTATAATGTCATTGACTACATCGGCAGCATGGAAGGCGCGGCAGTATGATCGAACTGCCCGGCGGCATATAATCATCAAACTAACGGACGGCTCTTCGACTTGGCTTATTTCTGATATCGATATGGACCTGACTGACGGTCATGTCTTTTCTGGATTGTCTGGCTTCAACGGCATCGAGTCAGGGGTTGACATTTATTCACGAAAGTTTAAGATGTCCGATGTGACGTTCAAACTGTCAAATCTGCCGGTGCGTTATGACGCGACGACCGGAACAGATATCCGGCTTGGCGATGAACTCGGAGCTTTGCGCGGTACGATTGTTGAAATATATTTCAAACTTGGAGATGACATGGGTTCCTTGTCTGAATGTCTGAAGCGTTGGATCGGTAAGGTTGTGGAAGCTCCATCCTATAGTGAAGATATCATTAACGTTAAGGCCGTTTCTATTGGTAAGTTCATTGATCGCAAGTTGCCACAAACTTTAGTCAGTGAAGTCTTTCCAACAACGCCGATCGAGAATATAACAAAAAGGATCCCGATCGTTTATGGTGAATTCACACAGTCAGGGGATAACCTTGAAACGTTTGATCGGAGCGGTTTAGGTCTTGCGATTGGTGTTACATATCGCGAGCCGGTTGTGGTTACGGGTGGAGAAGTTTTGAAGGGCGCGCGATGGGTACTTGCAACGCATTCTGTTTTTTCTATAACACGGCTGTTTCAGGACGTTGGAACAGTTGATCCTGCCATTCATCAAGAGGTAACAAAAAATATAAACGATTCAGGATATGCAACCGCTCTGCAAATTGCTTTAGAAGATGAAGCGGTCTCCGATACGCTCTTTGTATATCATCCGGTCGGATCGTTGTCTGGAATTGGTTACACTTGGGATGGTGACAAACTTGCACAAGATCCAGAAAATGCCTTTGATAAAGATGACCTAACAAGAGCCGGTATTTATAACAACTTCACAACGACAAGCGGTCATCAAATGTTTGGGCTTATCGATGTCGGACTTCCATCTTCAACGCCGGGTGTAATTGGCATCGTTGAACTCAAGCCGCAATGTATTGCCGGAGAACCAAGCGGCGTAAGTCTTCCAGTAAACTACATCGCAATTTATTACGATTCAGACGGTTCAACTTTTGATACACGTTTAACAGAATTGGTATTATCGTCAACTGAATCATGGGAGCAAGCGGCTTCGTTTGAAAGTCTGTCTTCAAGTTTGATCTTAGCTGAATTGACGCTCGGCGTCCGCTCCGTCATACAGACTGGACTGCCAATAGATTCTGCAATAGCCGGTCACGTTTACGATTGCCGGATGGTTCAAAGATTACTATCCGGATGGTATGACAAACCGTTTGCAGAAATGAAGGGACGGACATTCGGAAGCTGGATCGATGACGTCGGACGCGTGAACGATTATAATGCTGGAGACTTGATCGAAGATCCTGTCTATATCATCGAATCAATTCTAAGGGACGAACTCGGAATGACAGACGTCGAGATCAATCGCGATTCGTTCGATGACGCGGCTGATTCTAATCTGATTGCACGTTTCAATATCCATGACGGGAATTCGATGAAAGCGTTCACGGCTATTCGTGCGCTAAGTGAACAGGGTCGCTTTGCGTTCTTGTGGGCAGGCGATGGATCTGCGAAAATACTTGATCTTTCAGATAAAACGCCAACAACAACGCGCATCATTCCACATAGTCATCTTAGACGCGGGAAGATTTCTGTCGGGAAGATGCGAACCATACGAAACAAAATGACGGTCAACTCTCGTTATCAGGAAGAGTATGGCAATACGGCAGATCAGGACTTGTATGAAGACTCAACTTCACAGAACGATCATGGTGAATATGTTTACACGGCAACATGGGAAAACATTGCAGGAACATCGGCGGCTCTGGTCGCGGCGTTCCATGTCAACTCGACCGATGGTATTTGGAGCAAGGAACACAGCTTCATCAAGCTGGAACTTTCTGGCTTCATTCATGCGGACATGCTCGAAGGCGACTGGATCGAACTGGAAGCTGAGAGCTTTGATCCACATATCAAACTATACGGCGAAAGCTGGTCAGGGAAACAATTCCTTTTGACGTCAACAAGACAGACGGAAGATTCAACGCATATATTAGCAATAGAACTTTGGACATAAGGCGGACACTTTGGAGACTTTACAAATTATCATCAATGTTTTGATCGGATTACTCGGCTTATCGTGTGGCATCGGCGTTGCACACTTTGCTATTTTGAGAAAGCTCAACGCTACAATCGTTGAAGTTGTCAAGAACGGTGAACAAATTAAGACATTGTTTGCTTCACAAGACTATACGAAGGCAGAGCATACAGAAACTATTGGACTCGTTCGCGAGATCGTGTCTCAAAATAACTTGCTCATACAAAAGATTATTGTTCAGTAGGAGAACGGCAGAATGTCAATAGCTGCTTTTGATCTAAAGAAACAAAGTGGAACCAGTCCCGGCAGTGAAGATCCTGTGACGTTGAAGGCCGGGACGTATCTATCCGCCGACGTGCATGATACAGTTCCAGCGAATCATAAGATCGGAATTCCTGAACTCATAACGGATCCAGCTAACTATTCATACGAGGGCTGGTTCCGGTTGAAGTGTTCGAGCGCGCCGAATAATTCCGTCGATAACATCAAGATATGGGGTGCGGACTCACAGCCGGGCGGAGATAATAAAGTCACACAGTACATCGGCACGACCGCTTCAGGGTATGCGTCGCCGGTCAATTCTGTGTCAAGCATTGCAACGACTCGCGTTGATACGAACGCCTATGACTATGCGACTGCAATCGCCGTCGGAGTCGTGCCGGGTGATAACATAATCGACGCCGTCGATGAATATACTGACTTCTTTTTGTTACAGTTAAAGGTTGAATTCGGTGCGTCTGCCGGGACGATGCCGACTCAGTTGTTTTTAATACGTTACGACGAAAGTTGAGGAACTAAAATGACAGCCGCAAACATATCACCGAACGCCTACAAGTGGCGACTGACGCTCAACGATGGTGCGATCATCGATGAACATCACAGCTTGAACGTGCGCGACTTCACGAACGCGAAAGCGATCTCACTGATCCTGAATATAGAATGGGGCGCGCAATGTACTGAACGACAGCCGTTGCGACCTTCGATCGAAGTAGGCATTCCAAAGGATATGACGCCGCTTTACTTCCGGCGCGTCACTCAACAACTCGGACAAAAGTTGACGGTTGTTTCGCTTATGTTCAATATCGGATATGTCCAGCCGGACGGTCTTCGTTGTATGATCCAGCTTGATCCTACATCCGGTCTATGCACTCCATTCGAGGAACGAGTATAAAATGATTACAGTCGAGAAACTTCGCGCATTAAATCCCTGCGAGAAATGGACGACGGAACGCTTGAAGGCATTACTCAACGGACAAGAATCAATGACGTTGAAGGACTTCCTTGACGTCGAAGCGGATCCGGCTGAAATTCTTTGGGCTGTTCTTCGATCGGAATTTATAAACGACGACATACTTCGTTCTTTGGCTTTTGCGTTCTATGATCGTTTCGTCATAATAATCGCGCGCATGGACAGTTGTTCGGTTCAACACAAGTCCCGAAATGGTCGTGCGTTGTCTTGTGCGCGTTCTCACTTAAACGATGACGATGCTGAATCTGCCGCTCGTTATAATTGTTTCTTTGCCGCGTCATACGACATCACCGAACACGCTTGGCAACTCGCGGCAGTGAAATCAATGATCGAAGGCGTTGGTTTATAATGGCAACTCTGACATTCAGGCCGAACGGCGAAGGGATAGATATAAACTGGATTGCTTCAGGCGATCCGTCAGATGACAACTATACAAAAGTTGACGAAGTCACTGCCGACGAAGACACAACATATAACAGCCGATCGAATGGCGGCGGGCCGAACGCAAAAGACACATTTCTTTGGGCGTTGAGCGGTATTGATTCAGGCGATACGATCAATCATGTCACTGTCCACATAAGAGCAAGAGAAACAAAAGCAGGAGCCGAAGACATTGCCGCCGTGCTGGAGCTTGACGCATCGTATCGGGTAGGCAGTACGCACGTTCTAACAGGTTCTTATGATGATTATTCATATCAGTTTGACGACGCGCCGGGCGGAACCGGCTGGTCTTTTTCAGATCTCGCAAACTTAGAATTTGGTTATGAAAATGTAGGCGATGATTCGCTTGGTCCAGTTGTCCGATGCACGCAAGTTTATATGGTCATCGACTATACGGTTCCAGTCTCAAATCATCCGAAGCCGACTGGTCTGCTTGCTGAAGGCGTGGCAACTCCAACGGATGCGTCGGAACTTCCTTCGTTCTCTGCCTTGTTCCAAGCTACCGGCGACAGTGGATCCGCTACGGCGGCATATATCGAAATGGCTGAAGACAATCTGTTTGTGACAAAGATCGCAGAGTCCGGCTGGATAACAATTGCGGCAACGGCTGACAACGTGCGCTGTCCGGATCTATTCTATAACGTGAATGGTGTTGGCTCATGGACATCCGCCGGGTATTTATCCAGTGCGCCGCCGAACGGGAACTATTTCTGGCGGATCAAATTCAGGGACGGCAGTTCAGTCGAATCAGTCTGGAGCGATGACGGCGCGACAGATCCTTCAGAGCTTTCCGGCTTCACTCGACAATGGGCTATCGATGGAGCCGACAACCGTTGGAACTATGCTCACCGGCGTCGTCTGTTTTGGGATATAACAACGAACGACAACGGCGTCTCGGCTGACTATGTCGGCGAGTTCTCATTGCAGACCGGCAACCGCGAGATCGTGGCAACGTCTGTAAAGTTCAACGAAGCTGTTCAAGCGTCTGGCGGCTTCCAAGTTGCACGCTTTGGTGGAAAAACTTACTTTGCATGGCTCGACCGCTTCGATCCTGATCTGGTCAATATGACGATTAAGATTGCCGCGCTCGATCACACAACCGGCGTCTGGTCGGATGCAGTGTTTGTCCGAGCGGCAGGCTCTTCGCTCGACACTCATCATTTTCCTGTGTTGGACGTTGACGATGACGGATATATTCATATTGCATACGGTTGTCATTATAGTCCCCTTCGTTATGTCCGGAGTGAAAACCCGGAAGACATATCGTCATGGATCAGACCGTCGGACAACTCTCCGACGCTATATGATACGCTGTCCAACGAAGCAACTTACCCGATTCTAATGACCGTTGATGGTGTTACTTATTGCTTTTGGCGTGAAGGTACGTCCGCGAGTTCGGAAGAATACTTCTTTAAGAAGACAACCGACAACGGACAAAATTGGTCTGTACCATATCAGATAATAGACGACACGTTCAACGACGATTCAAACAATAAGTTTTTTAGAGTCTATCTATACGGTTTACGTTATGACGTGAAGACGGGGCGGCTTCATATAAGCTGGACCTATAATCATATCTACGAATCCGCGAACGATTATGAAACAGGGATATGGTATGCGTACAGTGACCTTGACGAAACGGACGGATCGAGTCTCAACGTAGGATTTAATATCTGGCGGGAAGCTGACGGCACGCTTTACGGATATACTGACAGCGCGGCAAGTTCGCTCGCTATGATAGGGACAAATAACTTGTTGAATTGGGATGCAGAAATCGGTCGCGCTATTGTTTTTCATTCGACGGACGTGGACGAACAGGCTGTTCTCCAGAAGATATTCACCGAAACACTTGCGATTGATGTCAATGGAAATCCGGTCGTTTTCTTTGAGGCTAAGTTCAGAACGAACAGCGTGACGGACGAAACTTATCTCGCTTGTGCAATTTGGACCGGATCGGTCTGGACTATTATTGACATAGCATTACAAATAAATCGTATGCTAAGAGTCCGCCGGTCTTCGATTGGCATAATGACAGACAGAGACGGCATCTTGCGGATGTTCATGCCGGTCAACTCTCTGACTTTCCATCATTTCTTACCAGAGGCAGACCATGACGAAACGAACGTGACCAGATCGACCGGCTTGAATAATTACGCATTGCTCGACGACGGGCTTGCTGTCATCGATACAACGACTTACGTGGACGTTGGTGCAACGACAGGAAAGTTGTCCGTTTCAAACTCAACGATAGTAATTCCAGAGGGTGCAGTCATTCAGTCTGTCGAGATAACGCTGACGTATATAGTCACCGGCGGCGGAACGAACGGTGTGCTGTATCTTGACGTTGGTGGCACTGAATACGATTCTGGTTCTATACCATTCACCCCTTCAGATTATGAAGAGATAACAAAAGAATGGACAACAAACCCGGATACGGCTGCGGCATGGTTAGCTTCCGCCGTTGAGGGTTTACAGTTTGGCATTAAGATAACAGGCAGCAATACTTTGCGTTGTATAAGAATAGTCGAACGAGTAAAATATCTAAGTGCTCAAGATGACGAATGGAATGCGACTGAGATCATGGAAGTTAAGTCCGTTGACAACGGCGTAAACTGGACGCTGGTCGGTCCGGTCTCCGGAAGCTCTGGCATCGGCATTCCGATTATGAATCACAAACATCATACAACGAACTTGACCGTCGAGATTGTTTGGACTTCCGGGAATGACTTATTTTATTTAACCGACAATCCGTTCGGGCTTATGCGTCAGGACGGCAACGATGTCCGTCTGTATTATGGCGACAATGAGATTGATCGGTTGATGGACTATGCAAATCTAAACCCAACAATCTTTCACTTCAAAGTGCCGGACGCGGTTGTGGCCAATCAGATTGCAGGGGACAAAGATCTTCAGTTATATACTGGAAATCCGAACGAAGTTACACAACCGATGTCGGATCCAAATGGCGTGCTGATATACTTTGAAGGCTTTGAAGGGCTTGACGATAATTCCAATTTATCAGGCGTCGGCGGATGGACTGTCAATTCGGGGACGTGGACGGTTTACACTTCGCCGCCAAATCATGCAAACAAGGTTTACGGCGGCAACGGTGTTGCAGAGGCGGCGGCGGACGGTGCGGAAATGGAACAGACAATCGGAAGCGATCTGACTGAAATCTATATTGAGGCGGCGTTCTGGCATGAAGCCGGACTCGGAAAATCATCGATAGGCGTTGTGGACTCTTCAGGCGACACGTTCGGCGTCGGGTATGATGGCGGCATCGCAAAACAGAATGCATTCTATGATGACAACGGGACGGATGTCGAAAGTGAATTTGTTATGAATGGGCAAATTTATAATGATGTCATCATTCGCATAAACTCGGATGGCTGTTCTGCATGGATCAACGGCGAGCAAATCATTCGCAATCTGTCAGGCATTACGTCCGTCGATAAAATCGTTCTGAAGGCTGGCGGTCAGGCTTACTTCGACCATATTCGAATTTTGCAGAGAATAGCTATTGATCCATCGGCGTCCGTATCAATAACAGATCCGCTTATGTCTCTCGACTCGGATGTTACTTCGACTTATGAAAGCGCGACCGATGGGTTGTATGAATCAACATCGTCAACTCTGAATCAAGTCAAAGTTGAAATCGGTGGTCGTGTCTCTGCCGGTGACACTGACTCCGGCACTCTTAAGTTTCGTTTGCATTATTGTCCTGAAGCGACTTACAACGCGAGTAATATAACAGACCTTAAAGACATTATTATGGTCGGGATCAATACAGATACGTTCACTTTCAAGTCTGTTCTGTTCGATGTAACAACGGCAGGCTGTTCGGTGAAGGTTGACTTTTATGACGACGCGCCGTCATCAACTCACTTCTTTGATGGCAAGATAAATAGTGTTATAGAATTTGAAACAAATCCCGGAGAACCACAACTTGATATACAGGCAGTCGAAGCGAACGGAATGACGATGTCTGCCGTGCTCAAAGGAAAAGGGGACGACGCGTTCACGATGGACGCAGAGATCGGCGACGTCAAGATGACCAGACCGGGCAAACTTCCGGGCGACTTCGGTGTTGGTTTGTCGGTATTGAAAAAAGTGACAACGTCAAGTCTTGCCGCTTTGATTGCCGCTCGATCTATTGCAACGGAGTTCAAGGGATATGTCACACGTTTGTTTAATATCCCGGCGGCGTTTGGATCTGGATTGACTGCGAACGGCGCGCCGGTCATCGGTTATTCTGGATCACTATCAATCTTCAAACGTGTGCCGGTTGACGTTCGGGAAGGCTTTACAGTATCAAGGCATGGGCTGGCGGAACATACGGGCGGCGTGACTGTTTCTCGTACAGTCCCGGCGGGAACTGGTCTGACGTTCTCTGCTTTCGCTCGGCTCATGCCTGTTGAATTCATTATGGTCCTGAACGCATCGAAGGAAGTTCCGATCGAATATCCCGGCGGCTTCACTGCCGACAAGATAACACCGGCGGAATATGGCTCAACGCTTGACGTCATAGTGAAGGCAGTTGCGGCAGGATTGGGATCCGGAATCGCGCTTGATCTATCATGCCCGGCAGAGTATGGAATTCGGATTGATACGATCCGTCATCTTGTTGTCGAGCATCTTGGTTCTGTTATCTTGAATAAGTTTTCATCGATGCCATCCGAGTTTCTTACGGCTGAAATCATTCTGAAGTCGCTGCCTTCGGAGTATGCGACCGGGCTGGCAGAGTTTGCTCGATCGATGCCGGTCGAGTTTGCGTCAGTCGTTCAGGCCGTCAGGAATATCCCGGCGGAAAATCGTGCGGGGATCGACATCAACAAACGGCTCCCGGAAGAGTTCGGCGAAACGATCCAGCCGATCGAGAAATCAATGCTTATTGAGTTTGGTTTGTCGGTTGTCCTGTCTCGGATCGCTACCGTCGAGTTTATGGCCGGGCTGTTTAGGTCCGGAGAAATGCCGATCGAATTCACCGGCGG
>SDBT01001527.1_pt1 | contig 40931 bp, 65 predicted proteins | sample 2277101 | NCBI WGS metagenome assembly SDBT01 (sample SAMN10404973, study PRJNA504765) | marine sediment metagenome | isolation source: marine sediment core GS10_PC15, 103 cmbsf | place: Arctic Ocean: Southern Knipovich Ridge | collected 2010 | reverse complement strand
ATTTTCTTCGATACGGATTGCCAAAGCACCACTATTTGATTTAATGCCGAGATTGCCAGGCGCCCCAGTGCCTTCCATTCCGCCTACATCTAATAAATGTTTTGGACTCGTCGTCCCGATGCCTATATTACCTCCAGAGTCCAAGACAAGTTGATTAGCATTAGCATTTGTGCGAATGACTAAATCTTCATTATCGCTATCTTCTATTAAAGCACCTGTTGCATCTATTGTGCTTGTGAAAGTTTGTTTTGCCGAGAAGGAGTTATCAGTTCCCACAACGGCTATTGTATCTGAGACATTGGGGACGGTTAGGGTTCTGGTAGTCCCTGTTGAAATTCCAGAGGCTTGAAACTTTATAATCTTTGTGGAGTCTCCATTATCATATACTTCAAAATCCGCATCGTTAAAGGAATTAGTCGCTATTCCTCCGCCTGTTCCCTTGTTGAATCCAGGTGGTATTCCTCGCAAATCTATTACTGCAGTTCCGCCCATAAGGTTAGTCCAAGTCCCCGATGAGGCGGTCTGGTATTTAAGTGGTATCCTTGCTATCAAAAATCCCGTAGTTTGAAACTCCTCTGGGATTGTCGTTACTGCTGTGTTGTCCCTGTCCGCTATCGCTTGGTCGTCCTTAACATAAGTATCAGTGGGAAGATTAACAAACATTTTACAGTCCCCTGTGGAGAAGTTTATAGAACCCCAAATAACAAGACTGAAACGTTTATTATTTCCTATAACAACTCCAGCAGAGGTTTCAAGAAGTGCATTAAGGTCAGTAACTTTATCGTATGGTTCTAATCCGCCACTTCCGCTTAATGCGTTTGCTACCCAAATACCATCGGTTGATAAATCATAGGCAGGCCAGTCTTGTCTATGGAGTTGAAATATCTTACCTAACGCTGTGGTTAAAACTACATTATCAGCACTACCACCATTGGCGGTTATGGTTAAAGTCTGGGCAACGCCATTTAGATACTGTGCGCCAAGCCAGCGGAGTTTCTCCCGCTGGTAACTCAAAGCACCCCTATCTCTTCCAGCCGTCTCATCGTGCTTTAGAGTTTCGGTGAAACGCTGATATACCAACGCTCCGTCTGCATCAACTTGAGTATCGGTTAATATCCCTACTATTGCCATCCAAGCAAATTCTCCTGAAGGTAGAGATGTCGAGGCTTTTAATGTTGCTACCCCAGTATCTAATTCAACATAAACATAATTTCTTGCTATTGTGGTAGATGTCCCCTCAGTCAGTTGAGCCTGTGCCCTACCCCCCGTTCCTGCTCCTGTGGTGCAATCCAAATCGTATTCTATCTCATCAAAAATATATTCTATGTCTCCACCGCTTAATTTTTCGGTCTCAAAAAAGACATTTCCGCCACTTGTGGTGAGGAACATATCCTGTCTATCTTCTCCCATACCATCAAGAATAAAACTTACTCCGTGATAGATTATGTCGCCTTTTACTTTGAAGTGGTTATTAGTGTCATCCCAGAAAAGGTTGGGGTTGTCTTCGGTTAAAAACCCCCCAGAATTAGCAAAGATAATAGAGCCTTCATCATATAAACCAGGAGATATAATGGGATAGCTTGCGGCGATTTGTTTGAGGGCGGAATTTACAGTAGGCTGTGAGGCGGTATCAAAAAATTCATCAAAGTCTATGACTTTTATTTTGGTATCTTTACGAGTAGCGAAATCTCCAAGTCCAATTTCATCAGCCGAGCAGATATTTGATAGGGCAAAAGAAATCGCTATAACAGTTAATAGAAATTTTCTCATAATTAGTGAAAGTAAATGATTTCCAGAACAGCATCTGCTGAACGAGTACGGACAAAGATATTAGGTAAGCTCACTCCATTAAAAGCTACTCCCGCTCCCGTGTTTGTTAAATATGTTGAGGGACTGGTAGAGATGAAATTATAATCAAAGCTCAGGTCATCAATATTGTCATTCTCTCTCATTCTAATAAAGAACTTCTGAACGGCCTTAGCAGTAGCTTCATTTTCAAATTCGGTAGCTATATTAAGGGCTTGTTCCCAAGTTTCGGCCGCAACAATCTCATAATTTACTACTGTTATTACTTTAGTGCTACGAGATTGTGCAGAGGTTGTCGGAATGAATAGTAATAAGAGAAAAATTATGATAAGTTTTTTTAGCATATTAGTTTGCTTTTTTAGGTGTTTTGTGGTATAATTAAATTATGAATTTCAAAGAAGAAACAAGAATTATATTTACTGGCTTTATGGCTCTACTTAGAGTCTTATTTGGCATTTCTTTAATTATTGGGGCTTTTCTACTGCTGTCTCAGTTATTGCGGTAGGTATAAATCTCCCAAAGGCTCTTTTTCCAAACTGAACTATTGGCCTCTGAACTGCCGCACCGATCTCCGCTATCCTCTTTTTGCCTCCCAACAATCCAACAATTATCTTCTGAAATATACCCATACCAAATTTCTCTTCCAGTGTCTCGGAGGCCGCTATATCCAATAACTCTGCTATAACTTTATCGTCTGCGCCCAATAAGTTATCCAAATCTCCCAACAATCTTAAAGTTTCGTCCTTCTTTGACGAGAGAACATTGCCAATAAAACTCTCTGTTTTTCTCGCATATATTTCACCATTTGGGGCTTTAATTGCCTGAAAGTTCCTCCCCAAATCTCTTTCCGCTTCCTTTACAAAAGAGTATCTTCCAAACGATTCTGCCACATCATCACTAACACTTTTTATAGGTTGATTTAATGTATTCCTTAACTTATAAAGATAATTCAGGGCATCGTCTGTCCATCTCTTACCGAAAATTCCCTCGTCTATCTTCTTTCTCAATTCCCATAAAGCAACAGTTGTTCGCCTGTTTCCTTTAAGTTTGAGAATCTCATCCGTTACTTCTTTGATTAAATTCTGCTGCGATTTAGAAGCGGTAATTTCAAGCAAATCAGCAGGATTACCACTTGCAGGCAATAATGCACGAACACTATTTTTAATATCAGTTATATCGTGGGTAATGCTATTGGCCTTGATTGTTTTTTCAGTTGCCTTGCCAGTAACACTTGTAAGTCGTTTGAAAAAGGTATTCATCTTTTGGGCAACAAGTTTAGGGACTCTCCCTTTGTAAAATTCCGGGCTAAGCATTTTCTTGAACCCTCGCTCAAAACCTCTTTCTGCTACTCTACGACCAAGAAGTTCTTTTGATACCCCTCTGCCCAATGCTGAAATTACTCTACCTATTCCCAATCCTATTGGTGCTGCTATTGCTTCTATTGCCCCAGTTCTCAAAACTTCTCTACCTAATCTTTTTTTCTCTTCAGGATTTAATATGGAAAACTCCGCAACTGCTCGCCCTATTGGATTAAATGCTGTTCCTACTGCCTCTCTAATAGGAAACTTTTTTAATCTTTCTCCTGCTACTTGTTCTAATCTACCCAGAGTACGACCGGCAGTTCCGCCAAGAGCCGCCGCTCCCGCTATTCCAACTGGGCCAAGAGGCGCGGCCAAAGCACCTGCAATTATTCCTCCGCCGATTTGTCCGATTGTGGGAAGTCCTCTGCGAAATCCCCTTTGGAGTCTCCCGAATTGAGACAAAGTAGGTTGTAAAAAACTCGTCAATCTTTCTTGCGTCTGCGAATCGATAGTCTTGAACTTCTCAGACTTGACAAAAGCCTCAAGCCTTTTTCTTGTCTGTTCGGTCAACTGAGCCATTATCTCACCTTTCTAATTGATCTAATAATTGATTGATTTGCGCGTCTAATTGGGTATTGATTTGTGCAGCTCCCGCATTTAATTCTTTATCAAGTTTAATGTCTCCAGTTTTATAGATAAATCTTCCAGTCGGATCAATGGTGATAATCGCACCACGCATAAACTCTTTCAAGCGTTTAATCTTATCTTTTGCCGATGCAGTAGTATCAAACGCAGTAATCCCAAATCTTGTTTGCAATCTATCAAATTCCTCTTGGGTTGCGGCTGCTCCTGTTTCTATTCTAAGTTTTGCCTCTAAGGCATTGTTTAATTTTGAATTTATTTGTCTTGCTTTAGTCCTTGTTTCTATACCCCCAAACGGACTTACATCTGGAATTATCCTACCAATGCCAAATGCTCTTCCTGCGGGAACATTTGCAGCAGCAGCCAATCCCTTTATAAGTTCACCTTTTCCTTCTTCTGTAAATAGCAATTTTTCAACATCTCCTAAATCTCTCAAGGCTTGCTGTATCATTGTCAATTTTCCTGCACTCTCACCGGGCAAACCTTTCAATTTATCCAATACTTGTTTTTTTATTCCTGCAGCTCTGGCATCTCGTTCAGCTTCTTTATCTAATTCTTCTTGAGTGGCAATTCGTTCAAACTTTGTAGCTCTTATCCCCCCAAGTGGGGTTCTCTCAAATGTAGTTGGTCTTAATTGTGGAGCAACAGGCTCAACTCCTGCAGTCGGAGTTATAGGTTGAATACCTGCACCTGTTGGCGCAATCGGTTGAGCAGTTGGGATTGCTTGAGTGGGTTGTCCCCCAAAAAGCCCCCTAAATTGGCTCACATCTCCTCCTACATCGGATATAGATTTTATCGCACCTGCTACTTTTCCCCGTTGAAGAAATTGTGCTATTGGGTCTTGTTGCGCTATCTGTTGCTCAATCTTCGCTTTTTCAAACAAGTCTTGCAATGCTTGTTTTCTCTTCAGTTGATTTAAGGCTAAGGCTCTTAGCCCAGAGATTTGTTTCTGTATTTCCTGTTGGAAGCCGAGAGGGTCAAATTGACCCTTGTTGTTAAAGATAAACCTTGAGTGTTTGATTAGCCATTTAATCATATTAAAATCCTCCTACTGGAACTACTGCTCCTGTTGCTGCTCCTGCCCCTGCCGCTCCTGCTCCACCACCGAATAAACTTCCTAATCCACCCGCACCGCCTAATAGACTTGCTAATCCTCCTCCGCCACCTAATGAACTCATTAAAGCAACATCTTGAAATCCTATCGGACTTGGGCCACCACCAAATAGTGAACCAAGTGTGCCTCCTGCTGCTCCACCTAAACCTGCACCCATAGCAAGTGATAAACCTCCTGTAAATGGTGCTAATGCTGCTCCTAACCCTGCACCTAATAAAGCAGTTAAAGTGCTTCCTCCACCTTGTCTTGCCTCCTCTGCCTGAAACCTTGCTAATTGCTCTTGTCCTAATCGTTGCGCTTGTTGTGCTCCTAATTGCGCTCCACCAAATATATCTGGAAATGGATCTTGTCCTATTGCAGAAGTAAATTGAAATTGTCTTGCTTGCTCTGATGATAATGCTTGTTGTGTTAGACGCGCCTGTTCTGTTAAACCTCTTTGCTGTTGTAGTTGTGCTAAGATATTGCCTATGTTCACGACAGATGGCCCTATTGCCCTACCAAAATGAGCCGGAGCTGCTGAGGGTATTCCTGACAGAGAACCTATCTGCAAAGCCTGTCGCCTTGCCTGTTCAAGTAAAGGCCCAAACCCGGAAGTCGCTATGCCTTGTTCAAACGAAGTGGGCCCGAATTGCGAAAAGTCCACTTGAGGTATGTTTATCTGAGGGTCAAAGCCCTGCCCTAACAAAGCCTCAAGTCCTGTTTCCCTTGCCCCGAAGAACTGGGGAAACTGCCCACTTATAAATCCCGAAGAAGCACCTAATAATTCCTCTGCTGAGGGAACGTGAATTTCTGGTCTTTCTTCTTTTCCACCAAAGCCGAATAATCCCATTTTTTATCTCCTTTTTTATAACGCCGTATCAGGTAAAATTGTTATGAATATTGAAAAGTCAACAATACTTCCTGGGTTAAGCGTTCCCACGTGAAGCATAACATCCTCTGAAGTTGCGTCTACGTATAAAAAACAATCTGTATCAAAGTCATTATCGGCATCAGCACTTTCTACACAAAGACCCTCTGGTGCGCTAGAATTATAAACATCAGTTGTTCCGGGAGCAGTTATACCGCTTTCTGAATAGAACCTGCCTGAGAAAATACTGAAACTATCGTTTTTAGTGTCCGCTTGGTTACCGCTACCTTGACTATGAACGGGGGTAGTAGCTTCTCCAGCAGTTCTCCAATGCTCCCCTAATGCCGCCGCATCATCTGAACCTCCAGGAATTTCGTTTGTTCCTTGACGAAGATAACCTTGATAGATAATCCACTTATTCTCAAATGAACCTGCAATAATAAGTGTGTTGGTTTCCTCGCTTACATTTTTACTGAAAACTCCCATAAAAGAAGTGGAAATAGCAGTGGCATCTATTATACCCGCCTGCACAGCATCAACGGTGGGGCTTGGATATGTTCCCCCCAAATCTCCACCTGCTGTTCTTGAAAAATCTCCAGAGGTAAGTCCTGTTCCGCCATTTCCTACGGCTAAAGTTCCCGTTATATCATTGGTATCCGCCAAATCAACTTTTTGCCAACTTGGATCGGCAGAAGCCCCTTGAGTTTGTAAAAACTGCCCTAATGTTCCTACGGCAAGTCTCTGCCAAATCCCATCAAAATATAATATTTCCCCCTGAGCCGGAGTTCCGGGGACTGTAATAACAGCATTAAAAGCAGTGCCAGTATCAAAATTAAATGTATCGTCGGTTGTTAAAAAAACTGCCCTGCCTTCTTCTCCAGCCAAAGGCAAAGCACTTAATATCTCTATAAACCTGAAACCATCAGTAACATCGGCATTTGTATTGTCAAGTCCGCCATTTATAACTCTTAATATATTATCAATATTTCCATTGAGCCGAAGATTGTTTACTTCTGAATTCACCCCGTAGTTAAAGAACTTGTCAACTTTGTCAGCAGATGCCAAAGATAAGAAGCTAAATATAAGCAATATAGTTAGAAATAACTTTTTCATTATTGTCTCCTAAAGGATCTCTTTTTTGAAAATATTGTAAAACTTCTGATTTCCACAGTCTCATCAATCGCACTCTGGTTAAATCCTATCTGTATTTCTTTCCACTCACCATATCTATTTAACTGAAACATTTTTCTCGCTAACTTCTCACTTGAAAGAGTAAAGGGTAAATCGATTGGAAGATTGGTTGACTCCCCAGCTAAACTCATAGTTCCCACAGATTGAAAACCTCCACCATCCATATTTATAAATACTTCTAAATCAAAATCTCCCGTAGACCCAGCAATAACTTCAAGATCTGTTTCAAACTTAAAAAGTTCTGGACTGTCAAAATCAAACGCCTTTGACTCAAAATGGAAGTCTGGCCCACTCACAGCAGGGTCAGAGGCGATTATGCCATCTTCGTCCACAGGTGTCGTTATCGGCCCGGAAGCTATGTCATTGTTCCCGTCGAAAGCCTGAAGAACCCTACCATCAGTTGAGTCTATGAAATACAAATTATTATCAAATATCTCCCAGTTCTCAACGAACCACCCTGTTATCAGATACCAAGAATTAGGTATTAAATCAAACACCAAAACAGTGTTGTTTACAGTCGAAATTCCTGCTGGATACGATAGTAAGTATTTGTTATCAAAAAATACCGCAGCCGCTTTTTCTATGACAGTCTTGTTTATCACCAAGTTTGACGGCCCAGACCCATCAAAAATATCCTGAACTGGAACAGATATAAGAGATGTTTTTATCTTGTCAAGATTTGTTCTGATTAAAGATCTTATGCCTATCGGCTCACTTGACAAGAACCACTGGTCATTCCCAACAGAAGCGACAGTGCGAGGAGCAATAAGTCCTATATCCTCTATGATGGGTTGAAGCGACCAATCCACCAAAGGAGTTACACCTGTAATATCCAAAAGCCATGTGCTTCTCTCTTTATAAACGATTAACTCATTTAATTTGAATGGTTTAATCCATTGGACTTGTTGTCCATCCCCAGTATTTACTTTGACTATATCCCCCTCAGTAAAATGTAGAGGTCGGAGGTTATTTGAAAACCATATCCAATCCTTTTCTACTGCACCATTTGTTAAAAATAAATAGTTTCTAAGCCAAGCCCCATATTTTGCTATTGGGGCTGAAGTTGTTGTCTGTGTTGTCTGATCGTCTGGGTCTATACCTTCTGTGTAAGTAGTTCCATCATAATAAGGGGGAAAATTTACACCATCAAGGATAAACAATAGCTTATCGGCTTGAACAAACTCTTTATTCGCCGTAACGGATACGGGTGAACCCTGATTCACTACAATCCAAGAGGCGACTGAAGTTGACCTCAACACCACTCCACCAGATGCGGTTATCAAAAAGTCATTTGTGGCTGTGGGAGTGAACCTGCCTATTCCCGTCCAAGCCACGTCTGAGAGGTCTTGGGCAAATATGCTCACGCCTTTACGTTTTTTCAATCTTCCCCTGCGATTAAGAATGACATTCTTTACCAAAACCCCCTGATTAGCCTCAATCACATTAGGCAAATTGAAAGAATCCATTCCTCCCGAAAAATCATTCACATGGATTCTGAGAAGTCCACCATCTTCGTCTTGAGAAAGAGCAGATGTCATCAACAATGACGACAGTAAAAGTATGCTAAGTATTTTTTTAAATCTATTCATTTATTCTTTTTTTAAGTTTCTCTATTTTTTAGGTTTGGCTTGTGCCTGTTTCCAGATGTCGGTGAGTTGTTGTTCAGGAATTGCACCTTCCTTAGTTAAAATTATATTTCCAATCTTTTTATATCCTGCTTTTTTCAAAGCAATCGTTGACTCTTTAATAATTTCTTCCCCCACTCCGAGTTTTTCAAAACCAACAATTAATTCATTAAGAGTAATTTTGCCATAAAATTCTTCTGGCAATTCAACGACTGATGTAACAGCAAAAGCTTTATTCAAGATATTTAAAGCTTTAGTAGGGACGACATCATCATAATTAATTACTTCACCTTTTGCCAATGCAGATACAAACTCCTCAGCCGTCTTATACTTCTTGGCTTCTTGGATGAGTTCAGTTTTCATCACTCTCGTATCAGGAATTTGTGGTGCTCGTGCTGGAAAAGTCTCTAATCTCTGTGGTTCTATCGGTGCTTGTGTCGGCCCTGCAAAAATCCTTTGAGGTTGAATCGGTGTCTGTAGTGGTTGAGGTCGTTGGAATCTATTTAATAGTCCTTGTGCTATCTGAGGTTGTCCAAAAGGAAAACCTGTTTGTAATGGAATCTGGGGTGTCTGTGCCGGGAACTGCTCCAATCTTTGTCCCATCTGCCCCTGTCTGCTTATTTGAGAAATCAAGGCGGCGAGTAAAGCAATCTCTCCTATCGGTGTCGGCTCTGCTAAAGCCCCTGCTGTAAGCCCTAAAAGTGGAAGTCCATTTAATTGAGGTCTTTTATTTGCTAATTGTAATTGTTCTTGAACAAGATTTCTCTGTGAGGGAATTTTGCTAATTGCCTCTTGAATAGGGTCTCTACCTCTACCTAATATGTTTTCTAATAGTCCCATCTATGCCCTATGGCTTTGAATCCATTGGTTAATAATCTTATGCTGATAGTCCGGCCCTAATCCCTGATTGTTAAGTAGAGCTGTTAGAGCTTCTTGCGCTTTCTGCCAAGCGAAGTTAGCCTTTGTGTCCTCCTTGTCCTGCTTTAGTGAGTATCCATAAGCGTCAAAGATCAGGTATCTATCTGCGATTACAAATGCTTTACTATCATCAGCCGACATTCCTGCGGGAATCTTTTTATATAACACCCGATATGAAATAACCGCATCAGGAATAAGTCCGAGTTTCATTTGTTTCCGCCCAGCAGAAACACCATAAATCCTATACTTGTCAGGTGTGCCTGTGGTGGAATCGGCTATGTTGGCGATATTGGAATCGGAATAAACTTCTTCAGTAGTATGAGTAATTTTTTTCTTATTGGTCAAGTCATATACTCTTAAAGCCTTGTCAAAGTCCTCTGGCATATCATAGGATTCTGTAACTGGGCTAACCACTGATGAAAAGTTATGTATATCTTGTAGTTCTGTCCAGTAATCGTTAATCTCTCTTAACAATGCCTCGGAAAGTTGAAGCCAAGTTCCTACCTGTCCAAGAAAAACATCATCATAATCAGCAACTCCAGCTACATTATAAGTTACCCTTGTGGCGAGTTCTGCGACTTTTTGCTTGAGTGTTAAAAAATCAAAATTCATAGTTTCCTCCGACTAACTTGTAATGATAACGAATTTACCCGTAGAACAGTAAAGCTCTTGGTCTTTTCAATCACTTCATAATTGATGATTATTTGAACGGCCTGCCCTTTTTTCTTACCCACAATATCAGGGGCTACGTTCTCCGATATATCAAATGTAGAATCAAATGTGTCCGTTGGGGATGGTATGACTATCGTCTTGGCCTGTGCCATTATATCCTCGGTATTCTGTTCTCCAGCTTCTTGATATCTGTTATGCGAACAGTCTTAATTATCCTCTCAACATTGTCTGATTGAAATTCAAGGCGTTCAGCGTCAATCACACCACTAACAAGAACTTGTCCTGTATCACCCAAGTTCATCTGTGCAGCAGCAGGAAATCTTTTATCAAGGACAATCCTCGACCTCTTTTTTATAGTGTCTACTCTACTTTGCCACATTTAGTTGCTTTCTTCCCAACCTGTTAAAGTAACAGTAATCTCACCAACATTTACCGACCCAGGAAGTATCGTGGTAACATTGATAATCTCATTTGCTACGCCTTTCCATAAGAAATTACCCGGCGAAACCACAGGTCTTGAGGCAGTAATATGAAGTTTTACAATAGTATCCGAGGCAGATAGGGTAACAATCGCGTTACTATTACTTGAGATTGTGTAGCTATCAAGCACTATTGAGTCAAAGTCAAGAGGTTGATCCCAAATCTTTGCGTTAGTCTGCGGAGCATTGTCCGAGTAGGTAGCTTGCTTTATCACAGGCGTATATTGCCGAGTCCTTTTTTCCTGTGCGTACACAGGACTTACTGCCAACAATGCCATACTCAAAATCAAAACAACCAAACAAATCTTTCTCATCCCTTCCCTCCTTTTAATCCTGTTTAATGGAATCCTCTCGCTCCTCTTTTGTGAGCGAATCAAAGTTTTGTTTACTTACATTAAGACCTCTTTGCCTGAACAGGCTTCCGTCTCTCTCGAATAATTCCTCACCCCCGATGTCGTCTAAAAACTTACGACCCTTATACCATTTTGGGAGCGTACCGCCTCTACCCTGCCTCCGCGCCATTTAATTGTTCCTTCCTTATGCCGTGAAACATTCCCAAGAATACCACTATCAACATTCCTGACACCGCTATATGAAAGATAAAATTGCCAAGTGAGTTTAAGAACACCGCCAAAAGACATGCCGAGCAAACTACCATCTCTCGACTCTTCTGAGACTTTTTGAATATCAACAGCATATTGCCCAGTATTAAAAACAGAATAACTTTTGCCGCATGTCCCAATTCAGCAAAAAATTCTATCGGGTCATTGTGGGCGTGGGTGAACTTCTCTCTCGGAAGATTGAACCTCGGTTTCTGGGGTATGTAAGGGAATATCCTCGGAAAGTTTCCGAAACCACAACCAAGAATAGAATTCCACACTACCTCAGCCTTTTTCCCTTTCTCTATTTCTACGCTTCCACTCATAGACATCTTAGTGGCATATTTCCACACGCTTAATCTTGTGTCAAAATCCCAGTCTGTCAGCTTCTCTACTTTCAAAAAGAATATCCCTCCAGAGACAATTCCGATTATTAGAAAAATTGCAAATAGTTTTTTACTCACGAACCATATATAAAATAAACTCGATACAAATCCCGCCACGAAAGCAAACGATGACTTCGCTATCATTAGACCTACGACATTAAGCAAGGCAACAGGCGGAAACACATATAAAGCAACGGGCAAGGTAATAGCGAAGAACGCCCCCAACTGTCCTGTTGCGCCGGAGAACCCGACTAACTCATCTCTTGAGCCATCATAAATAGAGTCAAAGAACGGATCAAGATTGTAAGCCTGCATTACGAGCCAGCTGAACTGCACGAATATAAGTCCGGCAATAGTGTAAAGGATTGCTTTCCTGTAACCTTTGGTAAACTTGCTTATTCCGTATGAGGCGAGTAAGCAGAAACTAATTTGATACAATAGTGTTATCGCCCTTGAACTCATCCCTGCAACAAAGAATGTTGAGAGAACACAAGAGCCAAAGAATATTGAAAGACATTTATTATAATCCCACAGGAAAATTGCTACTCCCAAGAACAAAAGAAACAGTAACCCTATAAACTGAGCATTCCATACCGCAGTTCCCTTAATTGGCAAAACGCCTGATAACGGAACCAAGATTATTCCTGCTATTGTTAATATCAGAAATTTCTTCATATTAGAGGGAGCAGGGATTTTTAAGTCCCTGCCCCATTTTTCCACTTATGGTTGAGAAACTTTCCTTATTTACTGTAACTCTGTTGTCCTACTATCACGCCGGAAGCCCCAGACCATCCAGTCTCAGACGGAGTTCCTCCAGCTGTCGAGACTATGGCCTGAGATGATATATTCAGTCTTCCATTGAGGTCAACCCAGAGATAGAATACACTTCCATCTACGGCAGTCATCTCAATATAACCCGGCACGCCTTGTCCTGCAAGGTTGTCAGTCCCATCCTTGTTGAGACCCACCACAGCTATATTGGTATAGACTGTCTTGCCAACTGAACGAACCGTATCACGGATAACAGACTCTGCAAAGGAGTGGCCAACCATAAGCAAAATTATGCTCGCAATCAAAATGCTTAAGCAAATTTTCCTCATAACCTTCTCCTTTGTTTTATGCGCCTTCTGAACCATAGGTTCCCATCCAATGCGAATGACCTACAGAGAACCTCATTCGTTGCAAGTGCTTTAAGTTGGTAGAGTCAAAATCTGTGCCTCGTTTTAGCGCACCCAGTTTCACCCTCCACCAGAACTTGAGCATATGTTCGCCCATCTGTGCAAGCAAAAACCAAGCATCGGTGTCAGTTAGATAATGGCCAACAAAATACTGTAAGTCCTTTATGGTAAGCGCGTTGACCTCGTTGTTCGCCACGAAAGGCTTGAACTCAGACCCCAAAAGCTCCTCCGCTATATTCCAGCTATCCACCGGAACAAATAAGGTTTTTGCTTTCATAGGGCGTTTCAAACCTCTCTCACCCACGAACTTCTCAACATCCGTCAACCCAGCAGTCAACGACGTTACTGACAAGTCAGCATCTGTCGAAGGCTTATTCCTTTGGGTTGAATTGTCAAGATTCGGATGAAGTGCAGAGAACAGAGGCACACCATCAAAACCATTAGTCGTAAATCCGTTGTTAAACACATTGGCTGCCGTAACCTCAACGGTTTCGATTGCGCTTCTGGTCAAAGCCAGAGGCAGTTTGTTAAAGGTCTGCGGTGTTTGCAGATTATCCTCAACAGCTTCCTCTGTTAACTCATACCCTAAAGCATAGGTTATGTGGGTATAAGTCTTTTTGATGCCAGGAAGAATGGTGTCAAATGTAGCCGCTGTCCCTTCCTGTTTTTCAGGCATTGCCGCAAAACCCGACTCATAACTGTCAACTTCTGACTGCTTGGTCGAATTTAATACGTTAAAGTATGAACGATACTCTTCACCCCAACTTGTAAGACCATCTTGGTGCATCGTGTTGAGGTTGGCGTCAAGAGCATCGACTATCTGTGCACGAGTAATAGCCATTTTTTAGTCTCCTCTCTTATACGCCCACTACTGAGCCGTTACCAACCCATGAACTTTCGTTAAACACAACTTCAAGGTCAACATTAAGTCCCCAAGCATTCCCTGGCTCTTCAATCTTGCCTATGATCAAGAGTTCCTCTGTGGCACTGCTTGATTGGGAACTTGTATTGAGTTCTGTCTGCGACCTTTCTGTGGTTGTGTTTCCTCCTGTTACTACCATAGGTGCAGTGTTCCAAATATCCGCCTCGTTGGTAGTGCCATTGGCTTGAATCCTGAATACAGCATCAGGCAAAGCTAAGGCTACGATAGCGAAACCGCTGCTTCCGGATGGAATATATTTGGTTGATATTGAACTGCCGTGAGAGCCTACTGCAACCCCATTTGAGTCTTGCAATCCCTCTACTACTCCGACAATCAATATACCATCACTGGCGGCGGCAACTTCCACACCACCAGCGGCATCCTTCTTGACAGCATCCCCGACAAATAAGTTGGCATCAGCCGTATTGACTTTCCACCTTTTTGTAGGGATTTTTCCACCATCGAGTTTTCTAACAGGAATGAAACCAATAGGTCTGTCTCGATTTGCCATAGTTTCTCCTTATTTCATTCCTAACTGTTTAGCTGTTTGAAGACCCAACATATCAGGATGTCCTACCCCTGCTACAGACGGATCTCCTCTTTTTATATTCCGTTTAACAACATTTATTGCCTCGTTTGCTTTCTTTTGCTTATCTGCCTGTTTCTCCCTGAATAGGGACTTAGGCATAAAAGCAAGGATTGTATCTCCACGCCTCAAGAAACCGTCAGGCGCAAAATCCTTTTCTCCCAAACCTAAATACTTCTCTCGGCTCAGGAGAAAATCTTTAGAGGCAATCTGCCATCCGCCTTTAGCAAATAAGAGATTACTCGTCTTGATGGAGATGTTTTTCGCACCAGACTTGGTATCATCCCTTAAGAAACGATAGGCGTAATCGGGGTCTTTATGAATATTCTCGCTAATATAAAACGGGTCTGCCTTACCATAGAAGTCCCGGACTATATTAACCTCATAAAACTTCCCGTGTTTTTCTGTTTTCTTTTCAGGTGATTTGACCTGTTCTTTCGGCCCAGAAGCCGTATTTTTCTTTGGCTCCACAACTGCGACGGGAGCCTCGTCTTTCTTGGGAACTTCTTTTAAGTTTTCCATTTATGCCCTCCTTCTTCCTTGTTTAGCCACTTTGGCTGTGGCAATGGCCTCATCTCTGGTGTAAGGTCTGCCGGTTTTCGGGTTAGGAACATCCCCTCTGCAGAACATTGCTACTGCTGCTTCCTCCTCATTCTCCGAGAGGGTAACTTCCTTTCCCTTTCCCTTGTCGCCTTTGTCGGCAGGTGCGCCACCATCTTCAACTGAAAGCTCGCTACTCCTGTCAACTGGCGTATCTTTGATGCCCAGTATTTGCTTAGCGCGTTTAACTGATTTGCTAAGCCCATCTGGTTTGAGTCCGAACCCGTCGTTGAATAACTCAATCGTCATCTTATACAACGGGTCGTTAGGGTTATGGTCGGGATGCTTCGTGTTGAAATGAGGATATAGCTTAATAATCCCTTTAGCATCCACGAGCCTGTCATTTACATCCTTGTCGGCTTGATCTTCCTTCTTGATGTCAGTCCTTACTGCGACAACCAATTCTTTTTTATTTCTCTCTGTCTGGTAATTGACAGCCGCAGCCTCAGTAATCTTGCCTGATTTCATCTGTGCAGAAAGAGCCGCATCTGTATAGTATTTTTTACCAGCCACCTCAACAGTCTCGCTCTCATCTCCGACTATTGTTTCAGCAGGAGCAGAAGCATCCAATTTTGCCTGAAGGTCTTTATTCTTTTGCTCCGTTTCTTCCTTCAGTCTTATTGCCTCTTCTTTTTCCGCTATGGCGGCTTTCTTTTCCCCACTCAACTTGCCTATCCTGTCTTTGGCAGTATTGGCATAGTTGGTCTTTAAGCCCTCAAGCTCGGTAGTTTCCTCTGGTGTCCTGTCTTTCTTTGCGTTGAGGTCGTGAAATCTTTGTTCCTCTTTTTCCGTAACCAGATTTTGGTTTGGCGACATTGTAATTCTCCTTTCGTCTTGTTAGACGTGTTTTTTCATTAACACTAAATCGCCCTTAGATGTCATCTTGATTTGGTCGGCTGTCGTGGGCTTTACCTTCTCCCAGCCTTCTTTCTCTTTCAGAGCCACTTTATCAGCCCTGTAAAGATGCTGGGCTAACTTTTTTTGCTTCTTCTGTTGTTTCTTTGCCATTTCTTATTCACCGCCTTTCTGTTTGGGATTTTTACGGTCTTGCTCCTTTTCTAATCTTGGACTTACCTATCTGCTTGTTTTTCTTCTGAACTCCCCTTATTTTATTTCTTCTTACCCTGTTAACCATTACCTAACTCTCCTTCTCTTGTTCTTAATCTGCTTTGCTTTCTTTGACCTACGCCCTTTTTTTACTCTGTGAACTGGCATATCTCACCTCCTAATTAAAAAACCCCGACAGTAGATTTACTACCATCAGGGTTCTGTTTTAGAACTGCCGTTAAACTATTTAATTATGGCTTCTCTATCTTGCGAATTGACTTATTTAATCCTACATTACAGTTAGCGATTGAACCTTCTTTGTAATTCACCCTAAACTCAATGTTACCAGTAAACCGACCTTCTTTGAGTTTGGTCAATTCTGCCTTGATAACTTCGTTCAGATACCATTCAAGGTTTTCAGACATTAGGTTTTCCTCTTTCCACCTTTTTCAAAAATCGAATTTGCCACTTTAATCGCTGAACCCGCGCAACTCTTATCTGTCCCGCCTTCTGCAATGCAAGTCTTTAAACGATTATTGGCTATTTTAACCCATTTGCCTTTTTGTTTCTTGCCTAATCCTTTATGGTGTTTGTCTACACTGTTAATATCAAAGGGCATTTACTTTTCCTCCTTCTTAAACACCATAGTCCTAATCTCATCAATCGCCATCTCTATTTCTCTCATTGCTATGCACTTACCCACATACAAATCCCTGTTCTCGCAGTTGACCGATTTAAGTTTTATGTCGGCGTTCCTCGTAATCGGCTTAAATACCTCCTCCACCAAGTCCTTGTGTTCCTGCTTGCTGAAGAAGGTTTGTAGCCGCTCCCGGCGCTCCCGTTGCTCCTGCTCCTTGATTTCCTCCACCTTGACCTCCTTGTTGGGGTTGTGGCAATCTTGACATTACTTGCTGCCTTGTTATTAAACTTCTTAACATATCAACATGCGCTCCGATATGTCTTTTGACTTCAATGATAATCTCATTGGACAATCCAGGCGTCATTAAGAAATTCCCGTGTTTCCTGATGTGGTCTATATGGTCTTCTTGTTCCTCTGGCTCTCCTGTATCGCCCTGAAGGAAACGAGCATTCTCCTCCTCTGGGGTTTGTGTCCTGTCTGCCGGAACACTCGGCAAGAAAGCTGACACCGCACCTGTATCGTCAAGAACATCCAGTATCCATTTGGTTACTGCGTGAAGCGCCTGCATGCCCTGTTGGGTCTGGGGCGAGAAGAATGGATTTTCTAACGCTATTCGGTAGATAGCCAAGTTCTTGTTAATCTCCAAAGTCTTGTTTGCGTTGAGTATGTTGCCGGTAAACTCAAAATCAGGAATTGATTTCAATGCGAAGTCGGTCATTTCAATCTTCTTGAACTCCCACGGGTTGTCTCGGTCAGCCCCGGCAATTCTCATGAACTTCTTTGGGGGCATGTTCGCTTGATAGAGTAAGAACCATTTCTCAAGTATATCTTTAAGGGTTCGCAATCGTCTTTTGATTATGGCGTTCATCCTAACATTGCCCTGGGCCACTACGATCTCGGCTTTCTTGGCCGGGCCGGTGGGGTCAATCGTTGACTCAACCCCTGCGGCAAAGTTTGAGACCCCGAACATAACTTGTGCTTGGTTCTCAACCCGTTCAATCATTGCGAGTAGTGTGTTGTCAGGAGGAGAGAACTTTATCTCTCGTATTGAGTTGGCGTCGGAGGTGGGATACATAAAACCTGATTTTATCTTAATCGGCTCATTGCGCATATTCCCGAAAGGAGTGAAGAATATAACTGGCGAGTTGGATTGAATTGTTCCCAAGAGATACTGGTTGTGCAAAGAGTCGGCTGACTTCTGCATAGAGTCAAGGCTCTCCATTATTCCTGTGCCTTTTAATCTTCCCTCATCATCAGGAATGAACAAGTCTAATTTTATGGGGCGTTTCTTTAGGGGGAAACGGTTTTTCTTAAGCGCACAAAGCACACCCTCATTCAACTCCATTATCCCGATGACCTCATCCTCCAGCTCCTCAAACTGCTCATCACCTATTTCAGTTCCCTTATCACTCTTTGTCGTTTGTATTCTCAAACGGCCATAGAATTCAACAAACATCTTTTCGGTCTTTTGTAAAGGAATATCGTTGCCATCTTTGTCTTTCTTTGCGTCCTCTGTGGGCAGGTCTGGTATTCCCCATCCGCCTATCTCTTTGAAAGTCCCACGATAGAACTTGCCCTCTTGATCCCGGCGCATAACCTCATCGGCAGTCAAGGGGATTTTCCTCATTTCCCATTGAGGTATTTTGTCGGCTGTGGCGGACTTGGGGAGGATATAGTCTTTTCGCGAGAACACAGTCAGTCTCGGCCCGTTATAGAGCAATTTAGGCACTTCCCTCTCTTGGGTAACAATCTCCCCCAACTCATCAACCAAAGGCTCGTCAGGGTTCGCTGGGTTCGTTACAGGGGTGATTTCAAGGTCAATACCATGCTCTTTGACCCAAGAAACTATGTAAGGGCTTTCCCCATTCTTACCGGAGGCGTGTGAGAGCCGGTCAAAGTTCTCCTCAAGGTTCAACTCGTTCTTCACAGACCAGTTAGCGAAAGTGTCCAGTTTCTTAATCTTGGAAACATCGCCCTCCTCTGTGGGCAAAACGCGGACTGTGTCTTTGGGCGAGAAAAATACATTCATTACATTGGCGTGGATTACTTCAAGCATTACGGCAGACAAAGGAGTTCGGTAATTCGGGGTTTCGGCGTCAGAGCCGGGGGCTGAAAAACGAACCATATGGTAAACATCATCATAGGTGTCAACGGCATCAGAAACTTCCTGATGGTGTTCTTTCTCCTCATCGTATAGGGCTTTAATGTGAGTGGCTATTCTCTCACGCTGTAAGAGGTTCAGCTTAATGAGTTTCTTGGAGTTTTTCTCCCGGACAATCTTTAAGAAGTCCTGCTCGTTGAGGTCGTTGATTTCCTTCTGCTCAACTGGGACTGGTTCTATGTCTTGGGGGGTTGCCATATTTACTCCCTTAATTAAATATCTTCACTTTTTATAGTCGTAGTTTTCTTATGATGTTCTTCCTCGATAAAACCTTGTATCAATCTACACAATCCCATACACTTTATAGTATCTCCATTGTAATACTTACTCAAGACCAAATCATTGGACTTTGTAGACTTCCTTTCACCTACAAAAACATAATGCGGATATCGTTTTTCCAATTCATCTATCAAGTCATCAGTAGGATAAAAACTTAATTCCTTCACCTCTTATGCCCCCTGTTGATTATGTCCTGAATTGTCATGTGGCTCGCCTCTTGGATTAGGGACTGGCCCTCTACCGCTTGCTTGGCTTTGTGTATAGCCCTTAGATTTATGATGTAGTAATTCAACTCATTCAGGACAGTATCAAGAGTGGGAATATGCTGGGTCTTGCAGGTAAACGAAATATCAGGCTTGCCGTTTAGCATTATCAACTCCGCCTTAAAAATCAACTGTGGGTATTTCACTTCTGGCTTTTTGCCATTGTCATTACTCATTTTACACTCCTGTCGGTTTGTAATATCCCTGAACTTTTCTCTTGTGTCTCTTGACTGAACATTTCCTGCAAAGGTAGCCTATTATTCTGTCCCACCTGTCTTTGAGGACGAAGAGAAACTTATCGCTTCTCGCTTTGTGAGATGTGAGGCAGTCTATGCAAAATAGGTTAGGCATCTTTCACAAACTCAAAGTTAAAATGAGGTATCACCGAACCTACTGGTAACTCCTCAAATTCTTTACTTTCTATAACAAGAGCTATTGAAAACATATGATAATCTGGCATATATCTATTAGAATCATAAGCTCTTACAATCCTCACATCTTTTGGCAAATTAGAACTATGCTTTTTATATTCCTTTAGATTCAACTTGCCCTTCATAAACATTTCTAAAAATGGAAAGGATACTTCTAACACCATTAACCTTCCGCCTTGCCTCTTACTCATTCCTCCACCACCAATCCGATGATGTCGCCAACTTTCACAATAGTTTGCAACTCCGTCTCCCCAGTAGCAGTAAAATCAGTGCCAACATATCTTGAAAGGAACACGGCATCTCCGACTTTGATTGACTTGCGCTTAAGGAAATCGGAGAACTCGATTAACTGCTTAAGCGCCTCCCCATCCCCTTCCCCCGCTTTCTTCGCCAATCCGTCAACTATCTTTTGGGCGTTGTCGATTATCTTCTGGTCGTCAAAAGTGAACTCGGGGACTGCCACGACATCTGCCAAGTCGATATAGCGTTCCTCGGCTGTCTCAGGCAGGATTATGCCGCCTTTCGTCTTGCCCTCTTTTAGCGTTGATTTGGTCTTTCTGCGCCTTACCAATATCGTGTCTTTGAATGGTATCACCTTAGGCATTTTTAGCCTCCACCAGTTTCTTTATTCTATTGTATCCATCAATGTAACTTTCGTGTTCTATCTCTAATCTATACCAAAGGATTACACCCAAAAATTTAACTGACACTCTTTTAATCCAATACATCCTCTCCCCTTTCTACTCCGTTTTGGAGTTAAAATGTGGTGGTCTTTGCCTATCTCCTATCACCACACATTCAGCGCATTTATGGGTAACACACTTTTCACACCACAATTTATAATTAGGACTTCTCAATGTTCCCGTTTCCTTGCTTTCATCTACTTTAATCTCATTTTCAAGTTTGCTTATTCGATAATGAAGCCAAATAAGAACAACTGTGACATAAAGCCACGCATAAAATATTTCCATCCTTACCCCCTTTTGAGGTCATCTCCACGACGCCGGTTGTAAATCGCCCACTTTTCCCATAAAATATGCAAACTCACTCATCATCAATGTATCGCTTAAATCAGGGCTTGTCAAACCTCTTGCCATCATATCCTCTTTGGTCTCAATCTGAAATCTGCCCAAAGCATCCGGCTTCTTGACTTTGATTGAACAGAGCTGGCTTTTCAACTTCTCGAATATATGTTTGGGTAGATACTTGAGTGAAATCATTCCCTTTTGCAGTTTCTTGGCTAACACCCAATAGAATTGTGTTCTCATATTGTGGAACTTCATTGAGTCCATCGCCTTTGAGCCATAACCCCCGTGAAACTCCAAAACCATAATGTGATATAGGCTCATCATCATATCCCCCAAACCCTCGCCAAGACCGTCAGAGTCTATCACAAGACTATTAGCTCGTTTCATTTCGTATTTGTGCTTTAGCTTTTGGAGAGTCATCGGAGTTGGTATTTGATGGTAAATGTCAAGCTCTACTAAAGTATTGCCTAACCGATAGCCTATCACGTTCTCTGACTGGCCATGCTTTGAAGCAACATCATTGGCAACTATCCCGAGTGCATCTTCATCTTCCTGGATATCAAGTTCCCTTGCTTTGTCAACCCATTTGCGAGATATGAGCATTTCTGTTCCCTCTTCCGGGAACTCACCTTCACCTCTCGCTTGAAACAAAGGACTGTCATATCCCCATTCTTCTTTACGTTCATTGATCCACTGCTGGGTTACAAGGCCGGGTATTACTCCATGTTCTTTTTGCCAGTCAACACACTCTTGGCAGCTAATTCTAATCTTGTGCCAAAGAGCATTAGAAAAACAGTTAAAGAAATTGCCCTCTCCTACTAACGGATTGCCTATTGCAAGTATTCTTGATGGGTGAAGCCCTTCAATCGCCTCCCAAATCATAGGTTCAACACCCAGGGCCTCATCTATCACAACAAGCAGATTAGGTGAATGGCAACCTTGAAAACGATTGACTTCATCAGTTGAGATGCTAATAGCAAAATGGTCATCATTGAAAGAGAGTGATGTCTTGAGCAGATTCCCTCCGATAGGTTGAGTAGACTTATGATAAAGGTGAGCTATTTCTTTCCAAAGAATGTTTTCAATCTGATGCCAGGTGGGAGCAGTAACAACTACTTTGGCGGGATAGTGCGACATTAAGAACCACAATATAATCTCGGCTGCTATTCTTGATTTACCCACTGTGTTACCAGAGCGAACAGCAACCCTCGGATAGTCTCGAACAGCAAGCATTACTTCTTGTTGCTTTGTCCACAATCGGCTTCTGAACCACAATTCGGAATACTTTAACGGGTCATTACGCCAATCGTTTTGTAACTTCTGTGCCATCTGATAATTTGACGGCTTCTCCATTACCCCTGTAAGCATCTTTTAAGAACTCTCCAAAGTTCATATAATAGTGTTTGGATTGGTCTATTAAAGGCTTATCGCCTTCCACTTCTGTCCGTGCTTCCCGAATAAGTTGGGCAATCATCCCGATATTGCGCTTCTCTATTCTTGAAAGTTCCCTGCCCTTTTTGTCATAATGTATCTTGTCAAGTCGCCAAGTAAATGCCTCATTGATTGCGTCTCTTAATAAATTGAGGCGATTTATCTTCTTGGCAAGAGGATGCTTCATAACATTGCGTTCTGCCTCTCGGGTAAGCCTGGCTATCAGTTTCTTCCATTTAACACCACGTTGATAGTTCTGATAGATATTAGAAGCCGTTATCTCAATCCCATATTCTTCGCTGAATATATCAGAGCAACGCTGTGAATTATAACCAACAGCAAGCAAGGCACATAACTCCACTTGTTCTCTACCTGATAGTCTTGCTTGTCTTTCTTTGTCCGGCATTTTTATAATCCTCGCCTAACTTTTGGTCTTTTGCTATCTTAACTGTAACATCAAGCAATACAGGAAGATACGCTACTAAATCTCTGCCCATCAGCTCCAATTTAGCTGTTTCAACCGCGTCCTTTGCCGAAAACTCAAAACTTATGATTTTAGCACCATGCTTATCTAAGCGAGTGCTTTTAAGATATCCCTGTGCCTTGAACTCAGGCATAAACCCTCTCAAATCTCCTTGCCTTCGGGTATCTTCTTCTGCCTTTCCTATGCCTGGTAGTCATGGCCAGATGGGAAAACATACTTGAACGGCTGCCTATTGAGTCCATCTCGTTGGAGGCCCTACGCAAGGGCAGATTGCGCTCACTCAACCAATCCTGTATGGCCCTGCGATAAGATGGGTCGTGATCGTAATAATACTCCTCGGAATATAAGAGATTGTCCATGCTCATCATAAGTTACCAGAATAAAAAAGGAGAAATCAATTAAGGATAACCCCTTTGTTTAATTGACTTATGCGATTTTTGAAATTTACTCGTTGAATTTGGATATGCGAAGGTGTTTTAATACCTATCATTCTTTTTTTCTTTGTTTTTCTAAATTTTAAGGCAAGTTCTATTTGCCCCTTTTTAACTTTAGCATAAGGATAAATAGCTTTAATAAATTGGTGGGCTTGAAGAGAGCCTACTTTCCATTGATATTGAGGTTTCCAATGGGGAAATTGTTGTTGTATCTTCCTTTTGTGAACTGAACCTCCAAACCATCTTTGAAGAAGATAGATAACTTCGGGAAAGGTATTATTGACTTGAACAACAAGCTCAAAAATAATATATCTTTTATGATTTCTATATTTTTTGTGTCTTTGAATTACTATCGAACCTTCACCATCAAAAAAACCAGCTACCCAAGCTAAGTCTTGTTTAGTCACTTTAATCTCCAAATAAAAAAGACAGATTACCACAAAAAAAAACTGTAGCAAATCTGCCTTATGATTAGTTATCAGGCGATTCTTGCTTTTATTCGATTGTCAATTATGAAGTATATACTATGCCAGGCCAAAAGTCAAGATATATTTTGAGAAAGTTCATCTCACATCCTTTGGGGTTATATTTTTCCAACCAATATGGTTTTTCATTTGTTTATCTAAATGTTTATGATAGGCATACGGGTCAATATTCGGCTTTTGGGGAGGATTATAAGGTTTATTGAGAACTTTTGAGTGTAAATAAATATCGGGATTAAATTTTATTTGACACTTTTCACAGATAAACGCTCTCTCTTTATGTGGTTCGCCCATCCAATAATAAGTATTCTCTCCATAATAAACAAAATCAGAACTTTCGCATATAGGACACGCTATTCCCTCCACAGCATATCTCTCGTATTCTTTACATCCAATCAACAAAATCGCACAGAAAATAACTATTAAATATCTCATCTCTCCCCCCTTAAATAACCTTTGGTTGGCAGGATTGGAAATCTGGCTTCTACCGTTTACCTGCACGGGCAATCCACTTAGCTATGCTGTCAGTTCTCACCATCCACTACACGATGGCTTCTCGGAATTCCCAGTCAACAGCACCTGCGTCTAATTCCGCCACAACCAAAGGGTTTATTCATTTATTCTTTAACCGCTGATATTAAAGTTCCAAGTCCCATTAAGAAAATTCCAATCGCAATAACCCAAGCTACTACTAATTCTGGTGGCATATTCACCTCCTTTTAAGGTTTTAGAGTTATTTTTCTAAAGTTCTTATCCAATATCCGAGACCAAATCCTGCACTCATTAAGATAATATTAAAGGTAAAATCTACAACTATACATACCAATCTAAGTCTTTCAAAATCTAACATCTTCATCTCCTTTCAATATCTTCACTTTGCCGCCTCCAATCTTTTCTTTTCGTCTTGTGCCCTAAATTCTATTTCTATCAGTCCATTTTGGGTGAACCCAGTAAACTCTCCTTTGTGAACTATCATTTTTAGCGGGATTTTGGAATAAGGATTTAGTCGTGCTAATTTCTTCAATGCCTCGAAAGTCTGGTCTGTTTTACTCATTGGCTTTAATATAATCCCATCTTCGCTTGGCATACACTACTATTCTTCGGGTATAGCACATAATCAAAATGAGAAAAAGAATTTTAATATCCTCAAGAGCAAGATCGATAAACCGGCCTAACTCAAAGCATCCAAACTCCGGGAAGAACACCTTGAATATCAATAAATAGATTATGCTCATTCCAGCCAGCCCTTTTCTTTTAGGAGTTGTTTATATTCAATTTGTTCATAGATATGCTTATAATTAGGGTCTTCGGGTTTTATGGCTTTAGGTCTAGGTTCAAATTTGATAAACCACCCCTCGTTTCCGCATCCATCGCACTTATCCCACCACTCTGGAGGCACTAACTCACCCAATGGGATTTCTTTTTTCTTTGACTTTCCACAGTTAGGGCAACCCCTTGTGATTTCATAGTGGGTGGGTTCGGGTTCTTCAATAACGATTTTAGGTCTTGTGGTAATCTTATATCCGAAATAACCCATAGGCAATACGCAGAGAGCAAATAAAATACACAGAAAGTCTATGGGATTTAGCTTAAAAATCCTTCCGTCAGGGTTAGTGAATTTCATTGAATTTTTCCCCTATCTTCTTCGCCCATTTAACCCGAAAATCCCTATACCAATCCTCCAAAAATACGAAAATTAATAAAGAAATCACTGTTAAAATCATAGCGATATAGCAACCTGCAATAATCTTAATCATTTTCCCTCCTTATGTTTAAATAAATAATTGTTAAAACTGTTATCCCCACACACCACCAACTCAAGTGGGCTAAGCCATCAGGTACTAAATACGACCTCATCAGGAAGAATATAGAGCCTATGAATATGAAGATTATGTAGGCGATCATCTTCCCTTTCTCCATTTTATTACCTTCCTGCTCTGATACTTTCGGCAGGCTTCGTGGAATTTCTTTTTGGCTTTACTCTTTTTTGGCATCTCTCTCCTCCTGTGCCTTAAGGATAGCCTTGATTAAATCGCCCTCTAAACCCGTCATTGGAATCCTGTGTCTTATCAATACTTCTCCTACTGCCATAACTATCTCTGCCTTACTCAACTGCTTCGGCATAAGGGCTTCTATTTCTCTTTGGGCTTGGTCTAAACTCTTTGGGCTATAAAAAGCATTTTCACTGGCACAATACATTAGACGAACCAATATCTCCCTCAGCTCATCTTTTTTCTTGGTCATCATTCACCTCTTATTCTTACTCACAAACTCGTTGATTTTTTGGATTATAGCAACTTTAGCTTTCCCTCTATCAATTTCTATATCCGTGCTATAGTAAAAGTAGTATTCTGCAATTTTTAGTATATCATTAACAAACTCATCTACTCTTTTAGCTATGCTCATCACTTACCTCTTAATCTTTTTTCCCCACTTCCAAGATTTAAGCGCATTTCTTCTCTTTAATTCTCGTAGTCGCTTTTCTATTTTTCTTTTTTCTCGTCTTAATTCTTTTACAGTAAGAGTAGAGTAAGAAATATAATCTGCCTTTGTTTTTAATCCACCTTGACGGCAATTTTCTCGGTATTCAATGTATCTACAATTCTCTAAAGTATAATGCTTTTGAGGATTTATTCTATCTATGCTTGAATGCTCCATATTGTAGGCTTTGTCTCTAAACCAAAGGAATTTTAGGTCGCCGTGAGTTAATAACATCTTTATATTTTTATATCTTTTGTAGTTTTTATTAGTCTTATCATTCCTTCGAGAACAAATATGGATATATGTTTTTTCCCACGGATACTTTTTATGGCTACACTTTTTACAATATGAGTGATAAAGCCCTTTATTCACGCCACTCTTATATCGGCGAAACTCTGTTAATGGTTTCTCTTGTTTACACTTAAAGCAAACTTTCATCTCAACCTCCAATAAAAAGGCAGCTTTCGGGTAGCTAAAGGATAGACGGTGTTCTGTCTTTCCAACCCTACGGCTGCCATTTTAGACATAATAAATCCGCCTTCCTTTAGCTGTTAATAGTGTATCAAAAATTGGAGGTTTTGTCAAGGTTTTTTTCCTTCAAGTTCTGCGAAGATTGCTTTATTCCTTTTTCTACACGTCTTACAAATATGCCACCAATGCTTGATATTTACAACAGACCATAGACCAACAATCTTACCACAAAGTGTTCTATAACTAAAATAACCATTTACCCTATATTTTGCTATATGAGATTTTAATAAATACATTCTGTTATTTTCCTTCAAGTTCTGCGAGGATTATTTTGGTATATTTATTTCCATATTCAATAAGTTCGTCTGCTCCCAAATTTTCAACCCAATCGTTAAAAGCATCCGGCATCATATCATCTGTGCCAACATAATCTTTGCCGTGTTGTTCCATTAAGAAGTTCTCAAAATCGTTTTTCTTTAACCTCTCCCCCACCTTGATTATTCCGAGGGCGACTTGTTGGCGGCAAACATTGAAACCATCATCTTTACTTGAAATATATCCCATTCTGTCGGTGCTTACTTTCTCCTCCGGCACAACACCCTTCATCCCTTCCAGTCGTTCTAAGAGGGAAACTATTTCTTTGAGGGCTTCCCTAAACTTTCCTATTGATTTAAGTCGCATTGTCTTTGTGTCTATTTCTATCTCAGCACCTTTACCATTTATGATTTCCTCAATAACTCTCTTTAGGTCTGGGTGGGTCATTAGTTATCCTTTCGGTTTAGTATCAATAGCAATGATACTTCGCGTTTCTTTATCATAAACTAATTTATATCTGCCCTTTTTCTTTGCTTTAATATCTTGAATTGCTAATTCAAGCATTTCTTTTTGAGTAGGATTATAAGGCAATTTTGGAATTTTGCCCGTAATACAACTTGATTTCATTGCCATTAAAATTCCTTCTAACTCTTCTAAACATTTACACAAATCCCTTATCTCTAAATCAACTAATCTATAATTAGGCATCATCTGTCTATCAGCAGGATGGTAATTGTCCCAACCAAAGCGTTCTACTTTACATAAAATATGGATTAACTCCGAACATTCCTCAATAACTCTTGTGGTAATTCTACCAATCTTTGCATATTTATTTCTCATCCTCTATCCTTTCGGTTTGGGGTGATTTCTATGCCATTCTCTATGATGTTTTCCACATAACCAGATAACTTCTAAAGGTTTATTGTAATCGGGGTGATGTCCTTCTGCATTTATGCTATTGCAAATTCCACATTTACATTGTATAATTTGACCTTTTTGAATAGCAATTTGTAATTTTACTTTAGCGTTTGTATGTTTTTTAATTTTGGGTCTTTTATAAAATCCAACCCGTTTTCTCCATCGTTCTTTCTCTTGTCCTCTTTTTCTTGAGTTATCACACTCTCTACAATAAGAACCGTAATCACCTTTCTTTCGTCCACTCTTAAAACGATAGAATTCCGTTAATGGTTTTTCTTGTTTACAAATATGGCAAGTTCTCTTACTCATACAAACCTCCATTTCTTAATCCCATTCACTTTGGCGAATTTGAGGAAGTTGCGTTTGGCGGAAGCTCTTGAAGTAAATCCCTTATCTCTATTATCGCCGAGGTAAATACCATCTAAATTAAGAACGTGCCAACGATAACATTTTGGAGATTCATACCAATAGGCTATTTGAACTACCCACTCACATTTATTTATCGCTTTCATTTTCCTCCAAACCACTCCTTTGTCCAGTCAATCAAATTTTCATTGAAATCTCTACCAACAATAGCACAGAAAATCCAGCCCATAACCAGAAGAGGATAGAGCAGTATGGCCATAATGTAGAAGGTCTCGGAGTGAGCTTTCTGAATAGATTTCTCATTTCTTTTATCTTCTTCTATATGAGTGGCAAAATATCGTGCAGCAAAATTTTTAAGCAATGTCCATAAGCCGAAGAAGATACCTCCAAGCAGTAAGAGTAAAAGGGGAATGTAGTAAATCATTTCTTCTTCCCCAACAGTTTGTCTAATCCGGCCTCAAAGACCTTATCAGCAGTATCGGATATTGGAGTATTGCTCGTTGCTTGCCGATCGTGATATTCAAAAAATCGCAAGGTGTCTTTTTCGTTTGCGGATACTTCTATTTTTAGTCCGTTCATCGTAACCTCCTCATTTTATCTGCTGAACGCTGACTTGGATGATGCCGACACGCAAAGGAGCCAATTCCGAAAACGCTTTCGCTGTAAGATCGATAATACGGCCTTTTTTGACAAGTCTTTTCGCTGGGCCTCTATCCGTAACTGTAACCTTAACCCTTTTTCCATTTTCTTTATTTCTAACCAATAGTATAGTTGCAAAAGGATAAGCCCAAGAAGCACAACTATACTCACTATCAATGAATTTCTGTCCATTAGCCATCCTCCCATCCCAGTTTTTGCCGAATTCCCTTAAACAACTTTCCTCCGAATACCACGAAGCCTCTCCAACTCTTATATCCTCATAGCCCCTTGCGAACCAAATCAAAAGAAGCACAGCCACCATAGCCAGTATTATTGCGAAGATTGTAAGGGAGCGAGGCATTATAGAAGTCCTTTCTCTTTAAGATATATCAGCATTTCTGCCCTACAATTAGCCTCTGTGCGATTTTCAGTCATCAACGGATGTTTGTCAGGGTCTAATCCATAAGGCTTACATAGCCACCAACCCACTTTACCGTATTTTTGAGAACCATACCATTTAGGCAACATCTCTCCTAATTCTGCTAAATTATGTTTATATCGTGGAATACCTAAAGCAACAAGTTTATTCCTTAATTCTTCCGAAGGATATAGTTTGGCTCGTCTATATCCAAAATGACTATTCTTTTCACCTTTAGCAGAATAACCCAATACTTCTTTATTGTGTTTCCAATTCTCTTTTCTTGTAACCCACTCAAGATTGTCTGCTCGATTATTCTCCTTATTACCATCTTTATGATTGATTTGAGGTTTATGTTGTGGATTATCAATAAATGCTTGAGCAACTAATCTATGGGCAAAAAAGGCTTTCATTTTGTTGTCTTTAGATAAGAATACTCGTTTATAGCCTTTGGCATAGTGTTGTTTTAATTCTTTGGGATAACCATATTTGAAACTAACAACATTACCCTCATTGAATATTCTGTATTGTGGATAACCCTCAATCTCTTTTGATTTGTATTTCATTTCGCTCCTTTCAATATGTCCCCCAAACTGAACGCCCATTTGCTCCGCTTGTCGTTCAATTTAACTTCCTGCGCCGCATGCCACAACCCGCTTTCCACCTTCATAACCCTCGTAAACCAGGGCCAAGGCTTCTCGATCTTAACCTTATCCCTGTCGTAGGCTCCGCAGACCTTCAGCAGCACCTCTTCCGGGAACTGCCAGTCTTTAGGCTGGCCTATCAACTTTTTTGTCTTGGCAATAAGGGCGTAGATGTTAATGCCTTCGTTGTTGATCTTGTCCAAAGCAGCCTTTAGGGCTGGCGAAGCCTGCTTCTTATCTACTCTACTCTTATCTACTCTACTCTGCGTAACATTTTTGTTATTTTCCCCACACACTTTTATAAAGCTATGTAACATTTGTAGTGTCAAAGAGATATGTCTTTTTTTGTAGTCAAAACCCTTACGCTCTAAATAAGCTCTGTCTAACGGGACAGGCTTTTTAATCTGTAATTGAAGCATAATAAAAGCAATAAAACGCCACTTATCTATTTCACATAATAACTCAAATTCAGGCTCTGCATTCAAAATAGAAAAGTAAGCTTTGCACCATATTAAGCTTCTATCTGTATATCCAGGGTGATATTTCTCCAAATTAACAACTTCTACATATTGCATTTTATTTTTTCCCATAAAGTAATGTTTGGTGGAAGCTCCATCCTCTTTAAGTTTTTAGGAATATGTTTTGCCGCAACAACTCCCCGGCACTTACGAGGCCACTTGTTCATATAGCGGAAAAGTTGCATTTCAACAGTATATATTGTTGCTCTAACTTTAACTTCAATTAAAACATCAATTCCGTTCTTATCCCTCGCCAATATATCTATTTGGTTAAATTTTTTATAATCGGATGACATCCAAATATGTCGAAATTGAGATTGGATAAAACACAATCCTTCCTCATAGATAGATAAATTCCTAATAAACCATCTTTCTAATGTTTTCTCTGGATGTTTTCTCATTGCCTATCCCATAAATAGAAATCCCTCGCTCAGATACTCACGCCCAGTCCACCCTTTCGGGCAGGCACTTCGCTTTTTCCAAGCAAGGGATTTATCAATAAAAAACGCGCCTCTGTCGGACTGGGATTTATTCATATTTACCTCGTTTATGTAATTTCATATTACCACGAAACCGCCTCTTTGTCAAGAAGTCTTTTTATTTAGTTGGGAGCTGGCAGGGGTTTTCTTGTTCTCCATCAATACAATCTTTATGTGCTCTTCTGCCATAACCACCATCGTAATACTTTTGTCCATCTGTTATATTTTTAAAACAAATAGAACATTCGTGTAACGAGTAGCAAGTTCTTAATGAAAATTTATGATAGTTCATCATTCACCCCGTCGTAATCTTCCTCAACTCAATCAGTTCTTCTTCTTGCGCCCTAATGAGTCTATCCTTTTCCTCGTTGACAATGTGGCTTATCCTCAAAGCGAACTTTAGGCTCTCCGTTATCAGCTTCTGCCTCTTGAGGTCTGCATTTGTGATGTTAAACATTTGAGGCCTCTTTTTCGTCAGCGCTATAATGTATATCTGGTTCAGCAGATACAAGAAACTGTTTTTCTATTTTGCCATCTGATATTGTAACCTCTATTGTATCGTTCATTAGTGCATAATCACCATTTTCGTTATACAATTTTGCAAATGCTATAGCAGCTCCTGAAAAACTCCAAGCTCTTATCTTTTGAAATTCATCTCCCCAATCGTCGTGCTTATAATAATATATTGGGGGACATTTGTGTTTATCTAAAAAATCATATTCTCCGCATATTTTACATCTATCAAAATCACTCATCATCCCTCCGAGAGTTAGGGGGGTTAATTTCTTTTAGCTTTACAATCTTTACAATTACAAGCAATGTTATGTTCTTTACTAAAAGTACTTATTGAAAAATCTTTTAGGAGTTCTTTTAGTTGACTGGTTGTATGGTCATACCAACGGTCAGGAATAAAAAGTTTGCCATTTTCTTTGAATACAACCATTTTGCAAGCTCTACCTTTTACATAGTCCATATCAATAGCTGTGTTATCATTGCTATGTGCTAATACTTCTTCCAATTCTCCATCAGTTAGACTATCTTTTTGATAATGCAAAAATCCTAATCCTTGAGGCACAGAAAGGTCATAAACTTTTTTTACAAATACTCTCAAATCTATACCAGTAACTTCTATCATATTTTTCATTATCTCCCCTCCTCATATTTTGAATTCGATTGAAGTGAAACTCCCATTTGCGGAATTGGCTTGGATGCCCAATTCGGGATTTCCCACACGCTTTCTTTGAGATTTCCATAAATCCTTATCTTCTTCTGCTCCGGCATCCGGCGTAGCTTCCCCTCTACTGCCAAATCCCTTGCGTATCTGTCGGCCCTTGTTGTCATATTAACCCTGCCCCATTCGTAGATAATTTCAGAGGTTTTTGCCCTGCCGTTGCGACGCTTAATCCAGTCGTAGAGCAGCATCTTTTTAGATTTGAAAAGGTCAGCAGTCATAGTTTCCTTTCAAGGTCTATTAATCTCTTTCTCATCTCTCGGATTTCTGCCTTAATCTTATCTTTGTCTTCTAACTTCCCTGCTTTCTCTGCGAGCCATAAGAGGGCTTTCTTAAAGGCTTGAAGTTTTTCGCATTGGGAATTATATGAAAATTTTTCTAATACGTTTCCCCTGTCCATTGAATCAGCATATTCCCAAATAGCTACCAGACCATCATCTCCTCTCGTATTCATACAAATAGATACATAATTAGTTCCAAACTTTTTGTTTGTTATGCTTGGATTTGCTATTTCCTCTAATATATCATCCGCCGTCTTATCCCACCCTGTCAATGCCTCAATCCTTGCTCGTAAGTCCATAGTATCCTCCTTTATTAGTTGTATTTCACTGGGATTTACACAAAATCCGTTTTTTAATTTTATTGTTGCTGGAAAATTTGAGTCATAATTTGGGTCTTCTACAAAATCAATTCCCCCCTTAAAATTGCTGCTTGCCCAATCTGCTACTCTTACTTTATCTCCTTTTTTGAACTTCATTTTTTTCTCCCTTATGAGTTTCCATAAATCCATACAATTACAAAACTTTCCCTCTTCCGTTCTAATCCAAACCTGTCTCTTGTGATTTATTAAAGTATAAGTTTTTCCTTTTAAAGGCCCATCGCCTCGAGGCCAACAATCTTCTTTCATCATTATCTTATCACCAACCTTGAATTCGTATTTCATCTTCCCTCCTTACAGTCTTACCCCTGCCCCTGAAAAACCTCAAGGTCGCGATCAGTGAGGCGAGGCAGGGTTCGGCAGTTATTGAAATTGAGATGTGCTAAACTCATCCCGATAATTATCCCAAAAAGGTTGCGTGTTTATCTCGAAAAAAGCGTTTAAGAATTGGTCTATCTTATCGAAGTATTCCCCAAACTCTTGCTTGGTTAAATCAGTAGTAGTGGCTTCCTCGATAGCCTTAAAAAATCCCTTGTCAAAAATCTTCTCGGCTATGAAGTGTTGCTTGAGGTTAAGGTGTAGCGCATAGGGGTCAAAGTGTCCCTGATTTTTAAGTCCGCCCTCATTTATGACCCAAGTGAGGTAAACCCAATAGAGTGAGTTCTGGGGTAGGCTTCTAACACTTCCCCATTTGCAGTTTACCAATTCGCCTTTTTGGGGCAACTTCTGATTAAACTGCAACCATGCCATAAGCCGTCCCTGGTCGTTCTTTGTCTCTAAGACCTTAGCTTGGACTTTGGGCATTAGGCTGACTCCAACTCCTCTATTTTTTGCTCTAACTCTTTTATTTTTTCTTTAGTCGTACATAGAGGACAATCTCTTTCTTCGTGTGCTATATCGCAGTCGCTACAATAATACATTTTTCACTTATCTTTCTTGTTTAATTGAAACTTATGACCACACTTCGGGCACTCAATTTGGTTCTTCAATATCTCGGCAAGGCGTTCTTTCTCTTTGCGTTCAGTCTCTGCTTTACCTGCTGCTATTGCTCTTTCTTTACTCGCCTTTTCTTCTGCAATTTTTCTTTCTTCCTCTGCTTTAGCTTTTTCTTCAGCGAGCTTTTTCTCTTGTGCCTCTCGTTCCTTGCGAGCTTTGGCTTCTATTTTAGCTCGTTCAGCTTGAGTCTTTTTCTCTATCGCTTTCTGCTTGGCCTCGGCTTCCTCTCGTTCAAGTTTGGCCTTTTCTTCTAATGCTTTGCGTTCTGCGTCGGCTTTGGCTTTCTGCTCGGCAAGTTTGGTTTCCTGCTTTTTTCGTTCTCTTACCATTTTGCGTTCTTTGGCCTCAGCTTCTTTTTTAAGTTTTTCATTCTCAATCTTAATGCGTATTCTTTCTTCAGCTTCGGCTTTTTCCTTTGCGATTTGCTCTTCCTCTATGCGTTTTTCAATTTCAAGGCGTTTGGCTTCACGTTTTACTTCTTCCCGTATCTCAACAAACTTTTCTTGCTTTCCAAGATACTCTTCAATGGGAACGATAAGAGCTTTCAATACATTGGCTATCCCATCAATGGCCTTACCCTCTCTTAGGGCTTGCTCTTTTAATTCCTTTCGGGTTTTCTCTATGGTAATCCGCTTTTCTCTTAGGAATAAGCGACCAGTCCGGGCCATTTCCATTTCAGCCTTTTGGGTTTCGTTGGTAACTACAAGAGATTTGGCTTTCTGCTCCCACTCTGCTGCAATATCAAAATAACCTTCAAACTTTTTAAGCATAGTCTTTGCTTTGGTGGCCTCTAAACCACTCTCTTTGATAATTACTTGTAATTGGGTTTCTTTTTTCACGATTACCTCCTATCTTATTTTTTTGATTAAGTCTTTTAATTCAGAACAAAAAACTTCAAGCTCTATCCTCAAGGCTTTAAGAAACTTCTTGTCCCTCTTTACCCTGATGATGAAGGGCTTGATGCCGGGATAGTAACTCATAAAGTCGCACCACTCTCTGCCTGTAACTAATAACTGTCCTTGCACTTGCTGGAAGAACTCTATCGGGAAAATGTTTTTTAATAAGCGGTCTATATGGATAGCTATTTTTTCTGGACACTTGATTTCTAATAGTCCAGGTTCACCTACAAAGCTGTCTGGTGAGGCCCCATAGCCTTCAGCCATACAGAACCCTACCTCTTTAACCTCTTGCCCTGAAATGAGCCTGTAAAGCTGTTTTGCTTCTGCCTCCATTTCCTTACCCCTAAGCATAGCCGCACTCTGGTAACTTTCTTCGGCTATGCCCGTGATAGTCTCCCCTGCGAGCCGATAGAGGTATTTGGTCATCTGCTCTGAAGGCTTGCCTTTAGCAGTTAATAACTTGTCAAAGTTAGAGGCTGAAGGCACACCACATTTAGCTGCAAACCATTCAGGGCTTCCTTGAATACAATCAATTATCTGCATTTTTCTCTCTTTTAAGTTCTATGGCAGTCATAGCCTTCTTGAAGTCTCCCTTTGGCATCCTCTCAAGACTCTCGAGGCCCATATAACTAAGGAATAACTTATTGTCAATCTTGAGCTCAACGGCCAAGTCCTGTATTTGTTTGACTTGTTTCTCGGTAATATACTCAACCAACCCAGTAGCAGATTGACCATCGTTATCTTGGGTGGGTATATTCCAAATCATACACATTAAGTATCTTCTGCCATAGGAAGTAGATGAGGCTTTTGCGTGAATTTTAGTCATATTCGGGTTGCCTTTAAGCCCTACCCCATCAGGCGGAACATCATAATGGTAAGTTTCTTTATGCCCTGCCCTATGTAATACATCTGCGCAAATCCTTATATGCTCCGGGACTGATGTTTCTCCCTCGTAAAAGATTACAGAGAAACCTTCCTTTGTATATACAGGCTTTGCACTTTCAATAATATCTCCCAAATCAGCATACTTACTACGAGTTTGTGGGTTAAGTTTAGTCTTTACAACTACTGCAATTTTTTCTTGAACAGCAGCAAAAGATAAAGCAAAAAGTTTTCTTGCCTCATTAGCCTCCCAATCTTTTTGTATTACAAGAAACTTCTCTAAGTTGTCCAAATTCATCTTACCTTCAACCGCTGTCCTTATCATCTCGGCTGGTGAGTTACCTTTGCTTTTCACTAATTCTTGCTTTTTCTCAAACATCTTATTCTCCTTTCTAATAACTTGTTATCTGGTTGGAGGTTTGGACAATTTTGATAATGAATGGTATCGCTTTGAAAAATACAACTAACCAAAAAATAGCCCAAATAACATTACTACTTACGCATTCTAATTGACTAATAACTCCCCTCCAAAACCAGTATTTTCCTATTTGTTCAGCAGACTTTGAATCAATTTTCATATTCAAATCTTTCATTTTTTCTAATATTTCTTCCATTGTCTTCTCCTTTCTTATTGGTTTACTAATTCCCTACCCTTTTTATAGGCGAGACCTTGTCTGTTCTGAAACTTCGAGGCTTGCCGGATGCGAGGCTCAATCTCAACCGCCTTACAACATTTAATAAAATACTCGTCTTTAGTAAAGTCCTTGTTTTTCATTGGTTATCTGGGTTATCCTTACAACGCTTCCTGTTCCTACAAAAATGACATAATGTAGGTATAAATTTCCCTTGCTCTTTTAGACTATTGCAAATAAGTTTAGTTACAGTCATTCTTACCTCGCTTTCTTTGATATGAGATAATTAACTGCAGCCTTATCCATCTGCCAGCCAATAAAAACGCCCTCTTTCTCTGCGAGGACTTTCATTCTTTGGTAAAGTCTCTCATCCAACTTTACTGACCTTCTCTTGCTTTCGTTTGTCATTTTTTACTCCTTTCTATTTTGAATTACTATTGTAGCAAGTATACTACAAACGAGAAAACCTGTCAAGAGTTATTTTGAGAAAGATTTTACCGACGAGAGTTATTTAGGCAGGCTTTTTGAACTTATAAGGGCGGGCAGTCCGGCACTTACAACCAATCCAAGTCTCCACTCCCTTTTTGAATATACGATATTTTTTCTCTTGGCAAATGTTGCAGACCTTCTGCGATACAGACTTCGGTTTGTCTTTATTCTCTAATAGATTTAAAAGTTGTTCTCTTGAATTTATTTCGTAATTAGGCATAATAAAAAAGGGCAACTATACTTACTGGGATGAATTGTCTTAAACCCACAGAGATTCAAGGCCAGTAAACACAATCGCCCTCTCCTTATTTGAATTACCAAATCAACTTTATTTTCGGGCCACCTACATACACTCTCTCGGCCCCTACTGGCTCGGATATTTCTCCATAGAAATAAACACCCACTTGTATCTCATCAATACCAACTACGGAATTATCAAGTTCAATCCTCTTGACTAATTCCAGGTTAGCATAAGTGCCTTCATTCCCTAAGACTATATCCTCAATACCTTGCGCCAGGCTTTCTGCTCTTGCCATTGTGGGTATAACCAACATAATCACGGCCAACATAACAACTAACAATAGTGTTTTCCACATTTAAATCACCTCCTCATCTTGTATTTGTTGATGGTAAATCTTTAAGTGATGCACCACTAAAAGGCATTTTCCAACTGCTATCTTTACTATGTTTCTTCTCTCCAAAATCTACTATATTTTCGCCTATGCCTGTTAGTTCCATCTTTTCTTTATCAAGCCATTTAGGTATACCCTTTAAGGCTTGCTTGATTTCTTCTGCCGTGGGAGCAGTTTCTTGTGCCACAAGTTCCTCTATCTTTTTCTCATAGAGAGGATGGATAACTGAATGTAAGCCCACGCTTTTGCACCCAGACACCATTATACAACACACAAGCCCTATAAACAAGCGTTTAATCATCTTTCCTCCTCCTGAATAGTGAGCCAATACGCACTCCCCAATAATTCCGCACTTGCTGAAATCCACTTGCTCCTTCTTCTTTCATTATTAGTTTGTATTTAATGTCTGCTTCTTTTCTGGGAATTATTCCAGTTTCAATCCATTCATCGTGAAACCAGGCACTCTTGGGATACTTAGTCGCAAAGGGAGAACCCCCTATACTTCTTAGAAACCACGGGATTGAATGGCCATCACCTTCTTTTCCCTTTTTTACTTCCCATCTTTTGCCATCTGGGTCAATCCAAATAAGCCTTTGAAGGAGTTTATATTTTACTGTCCTCTCTATATGCTCCATCCTTAACTTATTCTTGAACGGCATTTTTACTCCTAATAAATCCTTCTAATACCACACCTATAATTATTCCTACGAGGAGGATAAAGAGTTCTTTCATTTATCACTACCTCGTTTAGTATAGAGAAATCTTCTCATTAAAGCATTGATGGCTTCTTGTAATTTCTTGTTCTTTCTGCACAGAGAGCATTTGCGGATTTCCGAGATTACAGCCCCAAATAATTTAAGAGGGGTATGCCTGTGGTTGACCATCCCCTTTTGCAGTAAATCTTCTTCTATCTGGTCAAGATTAGGGCCGGGCATTTTATATCCCCCTTATCAAATAGTAGATTATCCCACCATAGATTACTCTAAATCCCCAAGTAAGCCACTTTACATCATTTGCCAAAATAGTAACATTCTTTAACTCATCAAATAATTTATCAAACTTTTGGAGGTTCTCCTTATGCCTTTGGTCGTGAATTTCCTTGCTCCAAGTTTGGATTTTAGTAAAGAGTTCTGTGAGTTGCCCGTTCATCGCCTCTTCCTTATTTAAAAAATCGTTGCGTCGTAGATAGTGCTATCATATATTGTCGTGGCACTCGGAACTTGCACCGCCCCAATGTCTAAGTGTCCTGTTGATAACCCTGCCGGAAACTCCCCTGGAAACCCCTGTCCCCTTAAATTATTCCCTATTGCGAAATCGTGTCCTGTAACAATAGACCAGACTATATCTCCTGCAACATTCTCCCCTGAGTCTATATCGCAAACAACTTGATCTGCCCCGTCGTCAACTGAAGTGATTAAAGAATGTCCTGCTGTCATTCCCGTTCCTGATTTAATCCAAATATAGTCTCGATTAACCACTATGCTTGACATATCTATTGCTTCTTCCGCGTCAAAAGTAGTCCCTGCATAAGTCCCACTTGAGCCTGATAAAAGCGTTACGCCTGCAAACTCTGAGTCCAAAGCAGTGGCGTTGTCACCTTTAGTTGCGTTGGTAATATCAGTGCCAAGGTTAAAATAATTGTTGTAATCAAGTATATTAGTGTTATTTGCCGTGTCCCAACTTATCCCTGTTGTGCCAGTATCAATGTCATTATTAAGAAAAATCATTTGGCGAGCAGTAGAACAATCTACTCCTAATGTAAACTCATAGATAGTATTATTTGACATCTTTCCAAATGCACTTCCAACCCAATCTACTCCTGTTGCACAAGAAATTACGAGATTATCTTCTACGGTAACACCTATGTCGCTGGTAAGAAAAAACCCATTTATGCCACAATTATGGATATAATTGGCAATAAATCTTGCGCTGCTCCCACTATTAAAACCATATCCCCTATTACTTATTACTTCGCAATTAAAAGCCATACCTGTAATAAAAATAATACCTAAGCGTCCACTGTTTGTGCTACTATTGTAGATTTTAACATTTGTCATATCTCCAGTGTCTATTCTAAAAGGTGAACCAGCAGTTGAAGTTGCACGTATATTTTTAAGCGTCCAGTAATTATCAGAAAACCAAACAAAAGCACCCAATGCCCACAAGGGTCTATCATCATCATAAGCATAATCAGAAGAAGTGGGAGGCTCGGCTGTTGTGCCGTCTTTAACCCCGATTACTCTTATGTGATTTGTAGTTGCTCCATCACGAACAGTAGAGATAGATTGGGTAAAAGTATAGGTTGCATCAGCCATTATAAAATACTGGTCTCCTGCTTCAGAAGAACCCTCAATATCTGTCTCAAATTCAGCCAAGTTCCAAGCTGTTGCCCAAGTAGTGCCATCTCCACCAGAAGCACTAGCTTTTATAAAATGATTTGCTGCTGCACCAAAACAGACTTGTGGTATAAGTAAGAGACTAATTAAAAATAGAAATATAATCTTTTTCATTCTGGCTCCTCAGGATTAAGTGGCTCTATTGGGTTATCATCCTCGTCATAAATCCAGTCCACTCCATCCTTGGCTTTGATTTTCTTATTGGTAGTCCCCTCAGTGAGAGTAAGATTTGTGCCTTTAAGTTTTACATTGTCTAAATTACACCTGCGAAACTCTACATTCTCAAGTTTTGGGAATATCTCTATTCTCTTGGTACCTTCTTGATAAAAACAACTCCCCACAATCACGCTGTTATTAAACTCCTCTGCCTTGACATCTTTGAAGGATTTGTGCATAAAATCTCGGTATGAGTATTTCTCGTTGATGGTCTCGGCATCTGCTACCAAACAAAAACTCATTAACAACACAATTAGTATGGTAACTTTCATAATCTTCTCCTTAACTTAAATTATCACTCTGGTCTGTAAACGATATTAAAATCCAGTTAGTCCCATCATAAATCCATACAGTTAAATCCCCAGTAGCAGTTACTATATCAGCAGTCCCGCATTTCAGATTATCTGCGTCAAAGTCGTAAGTAATCACACCCTTACTGACAACATAGATAAGTTGCCCATCAACTAAAGTCCCTGCCCCCACTTCATCAAAAGTCGTGATTGTTACCGCTGTCGTGTTTGTGTTCCAGTAACTTCCTGCTGTAACATTGGGTGTGGCATCACTGTCAGCAAAAGTCTCTACTGTTCCTATATCGATAGCCCCGTCAAGAATTACTGCATCCGTACTTGTATCAACCATAAAGGCTGCGGTGTCGTTATCACTCTCAACCTTAAAGTCATCATTAGCAGTTGCTCCGCTATCGTCGTTAATGGTTACGCCTGCCGCAAAAACAGACAATCCAGCCGAAGCACCGCCTACCTTTAAGACTACATCTGTTGTAATCTCTTCTGCCGAAGCGTCAACTACAAAGGCATTTGGCTTGGCGTTTGTTTCTGCCCTGAAATCGTCAGCAGCAGCACTTCCAGAGTCATCGTTCACCACAAGACCAGAGGCTATTGTTGACTGCCCTGCAGAGGCTCCACCGATTGTTGCTACTCCGTTTACTTCTAACTTCGTAGAGGGAGTAACTGTTCCTATGCCGACGTTGCCAGAGAACGTAGCATCTCCATCGCTTAAAATTAAGACCTGCTCACCGCTTGAATCCCCTAAATATAAATCACTATCTTCAGCACGTACCCTTATATGAGTATCTCCGCTTGATCCA
>SDBT01001526.1_pt1 | contig 40942 bp, 43 predicted proteins | sample 2277101 | NCBI WGS metagenome assembly SDBT01 (sample SAMN10404973, study PRJNA504765) | marine sediment metagenome | isolation source: marine sediment core GS10_PC15, 103 cmbsf | place: Arctic Ocean: Southern Knipovich Ridge | collected 2010 | reverse complement strand
AACAGGACCGAGCTGACGAGCCAAATAGATAAAATACAAAAAAGAGAGTACCTTCTGAAGTATAAAGGAGACAGTAAGGTAACTGGTATTTTTTAGTATCCTCTCCTGGGACTGCTTATTTTCATTGTTTCCCAGATCTTTCGATTCCATCGTATTATCGTTTCTGCCATTGAGGCGCACGACGTGCTTTTTTGAGGCCGTATTTTTTACGTTCTTTTACTCTGCTATCAGTAGTGAGTAATTTCTTAACCTTTAACGATGGTTTAAACTTCTCGTCAATCTGAATAAGAATTTTACTTATAGCGAGACGTATGCTATCTGCTTGTCCACGAACACCCCCACCATTTACTTTTATTGTAAACCTTCCGCGTCCAACCATATTTGTCTCTTTCAACGACTCTAGTATGGTATTTTGATATTCAAAGTAAGGAAAATATTCCTTATAATCCTTTCCATTAATCTCTATTTCTCCTTCGCCCGATTTAAAATAACGAGCACGTGCTACAGACTCTTTTCTTCTACCAACACTGAAGATATAATTCTTGTGTTTTTCCTTTGAAACTTTTACTGCTTCTGGGGGTTGGGTTTTCTTTTCTGCCTTTGAAACTGGTTTTGCAGCTTTTGCGGCCTTTTTTCGTACTGGAGCTTTCTTCTTCATTGTACTTGCCGAAGTTTTAGCTGGTTTCTTTACTATTTTTTTTGCTGTTGCAGGCATAATTTATTCAAATTTTACGCGTTTAAGCATGCCAACTCGTAATTTATTTGATGGAAGCATGTTCCTTAATATTTTCATAAATAAATATTCCGGTCCTTTGTCGTAAACTTCTCGCCAAGTTTTTTCTTTTAGTCCGCCGGGATATCCGCTTGTCCGGTAATACTTATTTTCATCCAGTTTTTTATCACTGATCTTCACTTTTCTAATATTTGAAATTACCACGTTAACCCGCGCAATGTTATTTGGTGTATAATCCGGTTCACTTTTCCCCAATACAATACTCGCAACCCTTGATGCCAGTCTTCCTATTTGCTGATCTGCCGCATCTATTGGGTATGTCTTATATTCACTATTTGGTCTTTTTGGCAGTTTGCTTTTCATCACTTTTTTTCTTTATGAGTGAAAGAAATACCTCAGGCGCGTTGTCACCCTTGCGATTTCCGATTTTAATTATCCTCGTATACCCGCCTTTTATATCTTTATATCGTGGTGAAATCTCCGAAATTATTTTCTGAGCTAATTTTGGTGATCCAATACTGGCTAATATTTTTCGGCGATTACTAAGCGTTCCATTTCTCCCGGTAGTAATAAGCCGTTCTACTAGTGGCTTGATTGCCTTCGCCTTGGCTTGTGTTGTGCGAATCTGTTCATGCTCAAAAAAGGACTTCAGCAAACTCTTAAAAAGCGCTTTTCTGCTTGAGTACCCGCGTCCTAGTATTGTTTTTTTACTTCGGTGTCTCATGCTTTAATATTATTCCTTTTCCTTTTCTTTTTTCGGTCTGCCTCTTTTTTTCTTTGTTTTTGCTTCATCTGTTTTATCTTCCGATTTCACAGATTTTTTTGGCTTTGCTTCAACAATATCTTCTTTAATCACTTCTTTTTCATCCTTTACTTCATTTTTTACTGCGGGAGCCTTACCTGGTCCAAAATTTGATACTTGCTTAAAGTGTTCCACTAAAATCTTTGCTGCATCTTTTACTGCATCATCAGGCGAGACTGATCCGTCAGTCAGGATGCTCATGATTACTTTATCATAGTTGGTCATTTGACCGACACGGACATTTTCAACGTTATAATTTACATTTTTAACCGGTGTAAAAATTGCATCGATTGCAATCGTTCCAAGTGGTAACTTTTTAGTTTCCGTGCTCTCAACGGGTATATAGCCACGACCGCTTTTAATAGTGAGCTCAACTTCAATCTCAGCATCCTTTGCAGTTAATGTAACGATTTCGGCATCTGGGCTTACAAGCTCAACTTCGCTGGATAATTTGATATCTTTTGCAGTTACTTTCTTTTCGCCCTTTACACTTAACGTAACAGTTGTTTCGTCAACTCCATGCAAACTAAACCGAACCTTTTTAAAATTCAATATCATCTCGACAACATCCTCTTTTACTCCTGGCAATGTTGCAAACTCATGCGTTGCCCCCTTTATTTTGATCGAGGTTATAGCCGCTCCCGGTAATGATGAAAGCATAACCCTGCGTAATGCATTACCGATTGTCGTACCATATCCAGGATAACATGGCTCGATTATAACATCTGCCTGGTTTGGACCGGTTGATTTAACTACGTATTTATCTGGGATGGCAATACTTTCCATAGTATTTCTAAACTAGTTATTTAACGTGAATAAAATTCTATTATCATTGATGTATCAAAACCCTGCTGAATCTCGTCGTGCGCGGGAATTCCCGTAACTTTGGCAACAAGGTCCTTTTTATCCTCTATGCTGAGCCAGGACGGTAATTCTTTAGGGTCAATTCCCTTCTTAACTTCCTTAAACAAGACTTTTTCTGCGACTGATGGTTTAATACTGATATGATCGCCGCTTTTCACTTGATATGAAGGAATCGTTACTTTTTTCCCGTTTACCATTATATGTCCGTGATTCACTGATTGGCGTGCAGCTGATCTTGTTTTTGAAAATTTTAATCTGTAAATCGTATTATCCAGTCTCATTTCCAGAAGTTTCATCAAATTCTCTCCAGTATCGCCTTTACTACTTTTGGCCTTTAAATAATAATTTCTAAATTGTCTTTCAAATAAGCCATAGATTTTTTTAACTTTTTGTTTTTCACGTAATTGCGTACCATATTCAGATATTCGCTGTGGACCCTTTGGACCATGTTGGCCTGGCCTATATGCTCGACGAATAACTGGGCATCGCGGCGAATCACACAGCCGTGTGCCGTATTGTCTACATAATCTATGTTTTGGACCTATGTATCTTCCCATAATGTTATACTCTTCGAGGTTTTTTTTGCCGACAACCGTTATGCGGTATCGGTGTTACATCCTTAATTGATGCCGTTGTTATGCCATTTGCATTGAGAGCGCGGATCGACGACTCGCGTCCAGACCCAACTCCTTTTACAAAAACGTCTACTGATTTGAGTCCTGAATTTTTAACACGTTCAGCTATATCTCTTACTATCATTGTTGCAGCGTACGGCGTTGCCTTCTTTGGTCCTTTAAATCCCAAGCGTCCTGCAGATGACCATACGATAACATCTCCCTGAGGGTCTGTGATCGTAATTATAGTGTTATTGTAGGTTGCTTGAATATACGCACGTCCATGCGGCACATGTGCACGTTTCTTATTCTTGGACCCTTTTTTGAACTTATTCTTTTTAATTTCCGCCATATATTTATACTATTTCTTATCAGCCGCATTACGCCTGCCAGATCCCATTGTTCTTCGGACATTATGACGTACGGTTCGTGAATTCGTCTTTGTTCGCTGACCGCGTGAAGGTAGTGTGGCTGAATGTCGCAGACCGCGATACGAATTAATTTCCTTCAGTCGTTTGATATTCATCAACACTTTTCGCTTCAACTCGCCTTCCACTTTGTATGACTGCTCGATATTATCACGGAGTTTATTAACTTCACTGTCTGATAATTCATTCGTCCTTTTATCAGGATCAATGTCAGTGCTTTTCAGTATTTTTTTAGCACTTGTCAAGCCGATTCCGTGAATATACGTGAGCGCGGCTTCTATTCGTTTATTTTGTGGTAACGTTACCCCTGCGATACGGGCTGCCATAGTATTTATCCCTGTCGTTGTTTATGTTTAGGATTTGAACAAATTACGTAAACTCTTTTTTTACGTCGTACAACTTTGCATTTAATGCACATCTTTTTTACTGATGCTCTTACTTTCATGTATCTCTATTTATTTTCTATAGGTAATTCTTCCCTTGGTGAGGTCATATGGTGTCATTTCTACGGTCACTGTATCTCCCGGTAATATTCGTATCTTGTGCATCCGCATTTTTCCAGATAAATGCGCGTGGATAATGTGATCATTTTCCAGTCGCACTTTAAACGTCGCGGCTGGTAAAAGTTCCTCTACCACTCCATCCACCTCGATAAAACCTTTTTTATTTTGTTTTGCCTGTATTGCTTTTTGTGATTGAACGCCGCTTGAATCAGGATTTTGATTGTCCATAATTTCTAAAATAAAAATTCTCGCTTTTTGAGGCAAGAATTTCTAAAATTTCTAAATAAAATATAGAATTGCGAATACCTCATCAATGTCTAGTCTAATGCTTGGAAGCAGTGACTCGCCTATAAATTGTAAAAAATTACATTGTAGCTATTATAACTACTGCTAAAATCAATGTCAAGTTAAAATAAGACATTAATAGGTAAAACGTATTATTTTTTGCTACGGTTAGCGAAATTAGACATTATTCAACCGTTGCTTTAATTCTTCGTATTCCAGCAGAAGAAGATTTTTCTGATACTATTGTAAATTTACCAATTTGACTTGTATTTAAGACATGAGGCCCTCCACAAAGTTCTTTTGAATAGTCTCCAATGGAATAAACGGTTACCTTATCAGGATATTTTTCTTTAAAAAATGCCAGTGCTCCAATTTCAATGGCTTTTTTATACTCCATTTCTTCACTTGTTACCGGAATTTTTCTATCTATTTGTTCATTTACGAGTTTCTCCACCTCTTTCTTTTGTTCTTCCGTCATCTTTCCGTCGTTTTCAAAATCAAATCTTAAACGCTCAGGATTAATATCAGAACCTTGCTGACGCACATGAGTGCCGAGCACCGTCCGTAATGCAGTATGGAGGAGGTGTGTTGCCGTATGAAGTCGGGTCATCTTTTTTCTATCCTTATCGGATAATTCACCGCTTGTGATCCCGTGTCCTCCAAATTTTGACTTTGCGCCGACGCGTGATAATGATTGATGTTTTTTAACTTCATTGTTAAATTCTTTTTCATCAAATGTAAATCCCTGGCGTTTTAAACGCTCAGCAGATAAACCATACGTGGAGTATAATTTAAATGCATCTGATGGAGTAATTAATCTTTTTGATGGTTCGCGTTGCTCGGTTCCCCTTGTCTGCTTTTTCAGTCCGATAATCTTATTGACTACTTCTTCAACATTGGTATTTAAAACTTTTTTATACGCATCCAATTCTTTAGAAATTTTTTCATGTATCAAATTCTTTTGTTCAGTTAACTCAGGATAAATATTCCGGTAAATTTCAATAATTTCATCCACTGCCGGAAATAAATCGAACCGCACATGTATATACTGATCTAGTGCACGCCTAAATATACGACGTAATACGTATCCCTGTTCTTTGTTACTGAATTCAATTCCGTCCGAAAGCAAAAATACAGTCCCTTTCAGATGATCCGCAATTATATAGCTTCGGACTTCATCTTCGACTGCATTAGTTGAGCCAAGATTTTTATCCGCTTTAATAATTTTTATAATAGGTTCAAACAAATCGATATCAAAAATATTCTTCTTTTTTTGTAAAATAACAGCAAGTCGCTCGAGACCCATTCCAGTATCGACATTCTGAGATGGTAGCTTTTTAAATGTACCCTTTTCAGTCATGTGATATTGCATAAATACCAAATTCCATATTTCGAGAAATCTACCACATGAGCAATTCGGTCTGCATGCATCTCCTTTTTTACATTGCTCCTTAGATAGATCAAAATGGAGTTCAGATGATGGGCCGCACGGTCCCGAGCTTCCAGGCGGTCCCCACCAGTTTTCTTTTTTACCAAACCCAATTATTCTATTTTTTGGCAGGAAGGAGGCCCACAATTTTACGGCTACAGAATCTTTCTCTGCATCAGAATCGCCATTGAAGTACGTGGCCCATAACCTATCTTTATCGATAAGCAGTTCCTGGACTAAAAAATTCCATGCGAGTGCAATCGCTTCTTCTTTAAAGTATGCACCAAACGAAAAATTGCCGAGCATTTCAAAAAATGTATTATGCCATCCATCCCCCACTTCCTCAATATCGGATGTTCTGAAAGATTTTTGAACTGAAACCAATTGATCACTTTCAAAATCCTTTTTGGGATCTTTTATTCCAAGGAAATACGGTTTGAACTGCTGCATTCCTGCTATAGTCAATAAAACAGAAGGGTCGTCTTTTGGCCATAGTGATGAAGAGCCGACTATTGTATGTGGAAACTGCTTATGGTTCTTAAAATAAGTCAGGAACTTTTTTCGAATTTTATCTGATGTCATATGTATTTATGGTAACACATTTTCTAGTATTCATGTATTATAAGTGCTTTTCAAGTGGTGCAGAATAGATTTCCCCACCACCTAACAAAAAACTTCTTTTATAAAAGACTATGAACTGTCCTGGCGTTACAGCTCTTTGGCGTTTGGTAAAGTATGCAAAATAATCATTTCCCCGTTTTTTTAATAGGCAGTCCTGTAAATGCTGCTGATACCGAATCCGCGCCTTACAACGAAGCGCTGAAGGTATTCGTTTCAATCCGGGCAGTTGTAGATTTTTAACATATACTATTCTAGAATAGAGAGATGCGTCATCATCCCCTCGGGCTACGATGAGGGTATTTGATTTTTTTATTTTGCGTGAAACATAATACGGCACACCCCCTCCAATCTTTAATCCATGACGCTGTCCAATTGTATAAAATGCCAATCCGTCATGTTGTCCAACATATTTTCCGTTTGTATCTATAACTTCTCCCGGAACACAAGAAATGTATTTTCTGATAAAATCATTAAATTTTACTTTTCCGATGAAGCAAATCCCCTGGCTGTCTTTCTTGTTATAGACAGGGATTTTTTGTTTTTTTGCAATGGAACGTACTTCCTGCTTAAGATAATCTCCTATCGGAAATAATGAATTTGATATTTGATAATCATTTAATAATGCCAAAAAATAGGACTGGTCCTTTGATTTATCCTTAGCAATTTTTAAACGCGGCTTTCTGTCGTTATCAATTCCTTCTACTTTCTTTACATAGTGCCCCGTAGCTATAAAATCAGCTCCGGAATTTTTCGCTTTATCCAGAAATAATTTAAATTTTATTTCACGATTGCAGAGCATATCTGGATTAGGCGTAATTCCTTTTTTATACCCGCGAATGAGGTAATTGACGATTTTATCTCTATACTCATCTTCAAAAATTTCAATCTTGCTTGGAATCTTTAGAACTTTGCATACGTCGTGGAAGTCTTTCATATCTTCTTTCCAAATACATTCGTCAGATAAGGGGTCGGACCAATTTTTCATAAAGACTCCAGTCACGTCATATCCTTGTTTCTTTAATAAAAAAGCCGCAACCGATGAATCTACACCGCCTGACATAGCAACATATACTTTTTTTAATTTTTTATTCATTGACAAATAATTAAAAAACCAGATAATTCTGGCTATTCATTATAGTAATAGAATTATATTAATTTATCAATAACCTGCTTTAGATTTTTCATTTTAGCAGAATTAAATTCTGCTTTGGTGATTCTTGAAACCGCGTACATTGCGTTCTGTGTTTTATGTTTTTGCCGTCTTTGGTATTTTCTTGGATAATTATTTTCAATACTTCCATTTGGTAATATATGAACGCTATGCTTTCTTAATTTTGTTATCAAATTGATTTCAGTTTCGCCGTAGTGGCCTTTAACCACATGATCGACTTTCTTTATTCCGGTATCATAGAGTGCATCCCGATCGAGCAAAACAATGTATGGGATATTAAATATATCAAGCAGATCCGCGTAAATATCAGCATTACTTTTTCCGTACATCTGGATGACCTTGATATCCTTGCCGCCTTCATAAAATTTATCTATCATGCCTCTTAACAATATATGATCGGAAGGGCCCTCAACTAAAAGTACGCTGTCAGCAAAAAACATCTCCGTGTTTTCTGCATTTAGCTCCTGCGACAAACGCTCGTAGTTAATACGTGTGCCGCTTAGACGCGGCGAGTGCACTTGCGTCGTCCCTCCTGCCTTTGTTACCCGAAATAATCTATGAATATTTTGTACATTGATAAATAATGGTGAGTGGGTTGTCAAAAAAATCTGATTGTCTAAATTTTTATTCTGAAGAATGTGTAAAAGTCTTTTTATGAGAGCGGGATGTAGATGGATTTCAGGCTCTTCCAGCAATAATACTCTGTAATTTGGATGGAATAAGTACAATAGTATCTTAAAAACTTGTTGAAAACCTGCGCCAAGCCGTTCAAAAGGACGATTAAACCCTTCTTCCTGAATTTTCAACATGTTTTTTGATAGTTGAATTTTTGGAATATATTTTTCTATTGTATTTTTAAACAATTCGTACTCCTTTGGATATTTTGATACGAGGGAATTAAAATCCTTCTTTAGCCGGTTGATATCAGTAGTAGCGGTAGCACATATCCTCATTACGCCATTGCTTAGTATTTTTTCGGCTCGTGCAGTTGCAATTATTTTTTTATTAAGTTCGAATCTCCTTGTATCCCCTTTTTGTGAAGCTTCCAAAGTGTTCTCCTTATCAATTTTAAATGTAATTGAAATATCTGTCTGGTCATCTAATAACCGAATATCATCCTCATTGAACATCTGAAAAATTGCATCTAAAATATTCGTCTTTCCGGAATTATTAGAACCAATAAAAAAGTGAAGTTTGCCGGTCGTATGTAATTCAAACGGCTTCGTAATGCTTTTATAATGTCGTATGGTTAAGCGTTCAATGAACATGAATTTGTTATTATTTTTTTGAAATTCGTTTAGCGTATCGATTAAGCGCTAAAACCTGTTTCGTATTTGGATGGACATGCTTACGCTTTTTTCTAATACGATTAACTGCCTGGCCAGGGGTCAGACCGCGACTATAAATATAATAAGCGGCTACAAGTGTGGGTGCACGGCCATATCCTGCGTTACAATGGACATAACAGCGCATGTTGTGCCTCACTAAATTATCAATAAAATTTACACCAATATCTAATTGCACCTGAGAAGGAGCGGTAAAATCTATTGTCGGAAGCCATAAAAATGATTTTACCCCTGATGGTTTGTCCATTTTTTCCTGTTCAAGATCGATATCAGCAACAATTCCAAGATTTAATATTTTTTTAAAATGGTACTCACAGCAAATTGTGGTACCGATATATATATTACGTTCTACCTGATCGTATTCCAAATGTTTTTTATTCTTTTTTTTCATGAACTATAATTATGTGATTAAATCTACTGCAGGTTTATTACTTGGCCGGGCTTCAGACTTTTAGATGATTTTTCAAAATTGATGGAGTCGTTCTTAGGTTTATTCTTAGAGTGATCAGTAATATTATTTACAGAACTGGCTTTTTTACTCTTATCGAAAGTTGATGACCGTTTCCTTGCAGAAAACGGGCGTGGCGGACGTTTTAAAGCTTCATTAAGTGATATAGTATTTTCCTCCTGCTGTATCTCCACCTGCTGCAGTTTGCCAATATTAATTTCCTTCTTCTTACTAGTATTATCTTTTTTAACATTACTGCTTTTGTCGGTCCTTGGTTTATTCTCTGGCTTGTCGGTTCGTTTTGACTTACTTTTAGACGAATATGAGGGCGGCATAGTCTTATTTTCTTCTTCCGCTGAACCCTTAAACGTCTCCTTAACGCCGCTCCATCTCATGATTCTATCTTCCACTATTTCTCTTGCCTTACTGTATCGTTCCCTTGAGACGGCAATGGTTTTATCCTTATTATTCGTCATGCCTTCCAAAGGCGGAAGCGTGGTTGCTGAAAATGGCTCCGAGGCTACACCGTCAATCATTAATTTCAAATATACGTCATATTTTGTTAGATTAAGAAGATCTTCCTCAGCAAAGGTGGGAAAAAATTCTTTAGCCAAAAATTCTGCATCCGCTGCGCCCACACGAAAGCACATGATAGTTCCGACATTACCAAAAACTGCATCCCTGATTTAAGTATCACCTTGTCCCTGCAAAAGCTGACCGATGTACTGATGGGCAATTATCAAATCAAGGCGATATTTTCTTGCCTCAGATAATATATTCGCAAAACTTTCAGTCGCAAAATTCTGAAACTCGTCAACATAAAGAAAAAAATCTTCTCTTTCTTTCTCCGGTATATCCACCCTGCTCATTGCAGCGAGTTGCAGTCTTGTAATCATCATTGCTCCAAGTAATGCTGAACTGTCCTCCCCAATTCTCCCTTTTGAAAGATTTAAAAGCAGTATCTTTTTATTATCCATAAGTGCTCGTAAATCTATGGTGCTCTTTGGCTGACCTACGATATTTCTGATAATTGAACTTGAAAGAAACTGGCCGACTTTATTCTGAATAGGTGCAATTGCTTCATTCCTAAAGCGTTCGTTATAATTTGCAAATTCATCAACCCAAAAACCTTTTACGATAGGGTCTGTAATTGAATCTACGACTTTTTTTCGATAGTTTTTATCAACGAGTAATCTGGAAATTCCAAGCATGGTTGACCCTGGATACTCAAGCAATGCGAGAATGCAGTTATTAAGAATATATTCCATTCGTGCACTCCATACCCCCTCCCATATTTTTGTGAATACACCCATTAATCCGGACGCAACAAGATGGCGCTGGTCTGGATTCACATTCTCGAGAACATTAAATCCTATCGGGAACTCTATGTCAGCCGGATTAAAATATACAACGTCATTGATCCTGTACGACGGGATAAATTCTATTACCTTATCTACCAAATCTCCATGTGGATCCACAAGGGCGATACCGCGCCCTGCGCGAATATCGGATATTATCATATTTTCAAGAACGGTCGTTTTTCCCATCCCCGTCTTTCCAATGAGATACATGTGTCGCCGGCGATCATCAATCTTTATGCCAAAACTTCTATCGAGATTGCGATAGTTTGTTTTTGCAAATAATGTTAAATCTTCTTCTGCCATTGTCGATAATTATTTATCCGCCAACAGGTAAATTTGTAGGTGGGGATCCTTTTGCATCTTGAGGTTTTGACGGATCATTTTTGATACGAGGAGTATGGAGCGGTAAGTCCACAGGTGCTTGCGCCTTTTTGGCCTCAACAGTTTTGACTGTTGGCGCATGTACTTCCATTACTGGGAAGTGCCAAAGCGATGCCAGCTCTTCGGTATTCAAAATAAAACCCGGTCTTCCGCGTTTCATGCTTCTGTAACGGTATCCCCATAAAATTCTACGCTGCCTTGCAAGCGTTCTTGTTTTTATAAAGAAATAATTGATTTTTGTCCACGTTTTTTTATTTATCGTAATACTGTTTAAATTTTGTGAAGCAAACTGGGCCAATGCTCCATTTACAGCATAAACGCCACGTCCACGATGAAACACGTCTTTTTTCGCTGCATAGATCAGCCTAATCTTTGATTTATATCCAAGTTTGCTCATTTTCATCGAAATGCCTTCCACGGCTTCTTTTTCAGCTGGAGGCATATGCATAATCATACTCGGCCACTCACGTTCTTGTCGTTTGGCTTGCGGCGCTTCCTCGGTAGGAGGCACAATAGAGGCGGTAAATGATTCTGTAAGACCTTTTCCGATTTCCCTAGGAAAATACAGGTAATCCAATGCCTTTTTATCACTCTTTTTGCCAATTAACTTATCAACGAGAGCGTCACCTCTTTTCTTCCACGTCTGTTTAATTGGCGCTATGACTATTTGTAGCCAAATATGTTCACCGGGCCCTATCCTGCTCATAATTTCCAGCATAGCAGCCATAGGATCCATAAAAGTCTGACTCAGGCTATGTTCAAAAAACGGATAAGTCTTAATCGGATATAGATCATTTCTTGCTAATTTATACTCAGTCCCCCATAAATCCCAATCTTTTACCGGTAGTTCAAGTGGCTTGGGGATCATGTCAACATAATCTTCAACTTCTGTAATTTCTGCTTCAGGATATTGCGCATAAATCGCTGCTTCCATTAAATCCCGAAATTTGACCGGTGCATGTATTAAAAACTGTATATATCCTTCAATACTTATCAGCTCCAAACTAACACCGGGCTGATTATACCCTTTTAAGTATCTATCTTTTAAATTACCAGTTTTTCTCATGCCATGTATGTGTGAGAAAATATGCTCAACAGCTTTTGGGCTCTGCTCATTTCCGCGAGGTATATCTATTGCAAGCAAAACTTTCTCTAAAGCTTCGTCATATTTATTTTCCTTATATTCAACATACCCGATTTTTGCGCCCCAAATACAGGCGAAGACGACCGCTATCCAGCCACCCTTAAGAAAAATCAAAACCATAGCGCTGAACGGATTGCCAGCGCTTGGTAAACTATCAAATAACGCGGTCGGATCGAGGCTAAATATATCCATATTTATACATTGCCCTCTTGTGAATCATTGATAGAATACAAGTCGTCCTGATTTTTTTTAAATTTTGATTTGTCCGTTAACGCCAGGTGTATTGTATTCTTTTTTACTATTCGTTGCTCTAAAACTTTTCCGACAAGCTCTTCACGGGTCATCGGCCGATCTTCCTGTAATAAAATTTCTTTGAGTACATTTGCAACTACTCCGGATTTGTATCCCCACTCTTTAAGGGCATAAATACCCCTTCCAACAAGAATATAGCGGTCGTTGAGTATCAATTCATTATGTACTGTAGGAGCGTATGCCTTGCGTTTATCAAATTTTGTATCATTGATTTTATCTGCAATATCAGTGAAGTGCATAGGCTTGCCATGCCGCTTCAGTATCAAATAAATTTTATCATTCATCCGTTTTGGTACTATGCTTCCCCACTCTACCAATCCGTATTCTCCAAATGGATTCTTGGCAATTTTTGCACTAACATCTAAATAGGCGGTGATGGTATCATCATTCAATTGAGTTTGATTTCTTTGATATAACTCAGTATTTTTAAATATATTTAACGCATCATTAAGTGAAACGGGCTTCGTATTTTTTTCTATTTCACCGATAAAAACATCTACCGTATCTTTTAATATGCGGGTTGAGGCATGTATTATTTGCCAGGATTTTTTGAAATCCTCAGTTGGTCCAAACGATTTGAATTTAGAACTTAAAAGTTCATCAATAATAAAAATAATATTTTGTCTGTTAATGGAATTATCGCCTACAACCTGGAATAATTCCTCCAAAAGACTGTCTTCTGACATGATTGCACCGTGCTGCTCGAGTACATTAAAAATCGTATTTTCTATTGATCGGGTTTGCTCAGTAAAACTTTTTAGCTGTTTAATTTTCTTAACAGCAGTTTTTTCAATTTGTCGAATTCGCTCCCGCGTTACCTTGTACGTTTCTCCAATTTCCTCCAAAGTCTCTTTCTTCTTTCCCATGAGTCCATAACGTCTTCTTAGCACATCTTCTTCCCGTGATGCCAGACTTTTTAGTAACGACGAAACTACCTCAGTAGGATTAAACTGCTCAATAGCAGTCATTTTCTTACTGGATATTACTCTGTCAAGAATTGAATTAGATTCCATATTGAAGATTATTGATTACATATAGTTCTCTGAATGTGTTTAGTATAGCATACATTGTTAATAATGTCAAGGATTTTATATATTGGAACAGATTTTGTAAATTTTTTCAATATCAGTATGATTATAACTATCATAAAATGACCCGGGATATAATCAGGTAGCAATGATACTTTTGATATTCTTATCGACCGAATCGCTTGCCTTGAAACTTATACCATGTCACCAAAAACGGACTTGCAATGAATACCGATGAATACGTGCCGGCGACAATACCTATAATAAGTGCGAGTATGAAATATTGTATTGATTCTCCTCCGAATATATATAGTGCAAGCAAGACAAGCAGGGTGGTTAAGGATGTATTGACTGACCTGATTAACGTTTGATTTACACTGACATTTACAACCTCTTCAAAATTAGTCTTTGTGGTATTTTTTAATTGCTCTCTTACGCGATCATAAACAACTATAGTGTCATGAACAGAAAATCCTAATACCGTTAATAGCGCGGTAATAAACAATGTATTTATTTCAACGTTAAAAAACTTGCCTAAAATTGCGAATACCCCAACTACAATAATTATATCGTGGAAGAGTGCTACAAGCGCCCCAAGCCCATATACCCACGATTTCACATATCCTCCTGAAATTTTTCTGAATGCAAATGATATGTATATGATGATGAATAATAATACAAGCAATATGGCATAGATTGCTTTTTCACGCAGCTCTTGTCCGATAGTCGGACCTATTGACTCAAAGCTCTGTTCTTCAACATCTCCGAAAGCGACGCGCAAGTCCGCAATCAATTCCTGATACTTTGTATTGTCAATATGCTTTACCCGAAGTGTCATTTCATTTTCACCCAATGGCTGAACCTGAATTTCACCGATACCAGAAGCTTCCAATGCCTGACGAACTTCTTGTGCATTTGGCCTTGTATCACTATAACCGACACGAATCAAGCTTCCGCCGTTAAAATCAATTCCCAGATTCAATCCGCCCGTAATAATGGCTACAATACCAGGAAATATAATTATCAGTGAAACGATATACCAGTATTTTCTATTTTGTATAATCTGAAACATACTTACTCGATTACTTTTGTTTTAATGCCAAATAATGATTGTCCGCTTTTCACCTTACGAGACGCGATAATACGTAAAAATGTCCTTGTTACCGTTATGGCTGAGAACATACTTACTAATACACCGATTCCCAAGGTAATGGCAAATCCTTGTACTACGCTTGTTCCGAACCATGCCAAGATTGCCGTCGTTATCAAACTTGAAATATTCGAATCGCGAATCGACGGCCACGCACGGTTAAAACCTTCTTCTACTGCAATTTGGAGCGTTTTACCTTTACGAAGCTCTTCTTTCGATCGTTCAAATATCAGAATATTAGCATCAACAGCCATACCTATTGATAAGATAAATCCGGCTACGCCAGCCAATGTTAACGTGACAGGAAGTAATTTGAATATTGCCAGTATAACAAGCGAATAAATTATAAGTGCTACGACAGATAGAACGCCGGGAAGACGATAGTACGCCACCATAAATACGGCCACGAGTATCAAGCCGATTACTCCGGCAAAAAAACTTTTTTGTACCGATGTCTGACCAAGCGTTGCACCCACATTTTGTTGGGATACAAGTGTAATGGGTACGGGAAGCGCACCTGCGTTGAGACGCTGTGCGAGCAGCTTCGCCTCTTCCAGCTCAAATGATCCGGTAATGACTGCCCTTCCTTCTTTAATCTCCTCATTTACACGTGGTAATGAAATAGGGGCTCCATCTAGATAAATACCAACAACCTGTCCTACATTTCGTGCGGTTATCTCAGCAAATAAGGTTTTACCCTCATCGTCAAACTCAAGTGAAACGAGCGGTTCATTGGTATTAGGATCAAATTCAACCGCTGCACGATCAAGGTGTTTTCCGGATAACCCCGTATTTTCTAATCCTGAAGTGCCTTCAGTTGACTGCTTCATGAAAAAAATATGACTAGCGCTCATTTCTTCCCCTTCCACTCCTGTCTTCTTAATGATGTGATAGCCGTATTGCGATTCAACAACCTCGCTGTATATCTCATCTATTTCAAGTTCATCAAATACGACGTCGGCGAATTCGGGTACCATCATCTCACGTGAAAATAATCCAAGATCTCCGCCTTTAGGATCTTCTCCTTCTAAGTCCGCATTAGACGTATCTTCCGTCAAATTATTCGCTAAGACAGCAAAATCTGCGCCTGGTTCTAATGCGCTTACCAGAGCTTCTCCAGCACGCTCTTTTGCCTGATTATTTAATGCCTCAATCGCCTTAATTTCTTCTTCTGTAAATTCTTTGGTGACCTCTTCTTTAAATTCAAGAAGAGGAGTTTCACCAATCATGGTAATTGCCTCATTAACATCGGTAATGCCGGCCAGCTCGACAATGACACGCCACTGACTCCCGCTTTGGTTTGTCTGTACAAGCGGTTCTGATACACCAAACGCATTGACTCTTCGCTCAATAACATCACGTACGCCCTCTAGTGCTGCTGATCTCTCATTGCTGTCAATTTCTGACGTATCTGCGTCATATACAAGATGCGTACCTCCCTGCAGGTCCAGCCCGAGATGCACTTTAATTTCTTTGAAATAATCACCGATTGATATATCGGGTCCTTTTGGATAATCAACAACGCCGGAAACCAGCGTTAAAAGCAAAATTCCAGCAAATGTTAACCAAATTTTTTTCCGAAACGTCATATAATAAAAATAGACACTATTCAGATAGTGACCCGAATATTGTCTATTGTATCAGAAACTTAGAAATTTGGCGAATTGTGGATAATGTTACTGAAGACCTGATATTTTTTTGAATATTTCTCTGTGCTCCCCGTCTAAATCGTCTTCTGTTCTATATTCTCCGACATCTTCTTTCAAGAATTTTTTCTTTTTATTCAAATAGAATCTCTGTACTCCCAGTGCATCAAAGATTCTGGCGTTTGGTTCCAGAGATACCGTATCTTTACTCCAATTTAATGAGTCTAAATCATAAATAATCAGCATTGCAAGTGATATAATTGCCGGAAAAATCAATACGACTAACTGATATAAGGCATCAGATATATCTATGAATATTACCGATACTACTATCAGTAACGACAGCAAAATGAGCATAAACCATTCAGACGAAAACAGTCTTTCCTTTCCCAGCGTATCAAGCCGTACTGTCATTTCAACGTAAACGTGGTATGAGTCTATCATGTTATTGAAATAGGTGTCATCTTTTTTTGTCGCAATTTCTTCATTTGACAATAGTCTGAAAGATTTTTCGATATCTCTGAAGTAGGATATCTCCTTATGTCCTTCATCCCATTCAATTATTTCATCTGCAATAGATGCAGACTCAGTCCTTTGTATAAAATCTTTTTTGAATTTTTCATTTTTAAAAAAGTATTCAGCATATCTGATCATATTAATCCCACTTGACGATCGTACGCTCTGTAAGGTTCTGATCTCGGAATATCGCGACCATAACTCAGAAATAAAAAATCCGGAGAGAAAACCAAATAGAATACTCGTGGTTGTCAGTATAATACCTACGGAATCCAAGTCATCCAATTGAACCTTTAAAATAAACTTAATCAACCAAAAAAACAATATCGATGCAATTATTATGAATGGAGCTTTCCAGTTTTTCATTTAATCTTGAACGATTACCTGTACTCCCATCGGAGTTGAGTTATAAAGCCACTCTGCGTCAGGATATGCAATATTTACACAACCGTGACTCATGCGATGACCAAAGTTATCGTGCCAATAAGCTCCGTGCAGCAACCGTGAGCCGTCAAATCTCATATTCCACAACGTATTTGGCAGATAGAAATCGGGGCCGGAGTATAACTTAGAATAAATTTTCTGTGATATTTTAAAATCACCCGGTCTTGTTGGCGTGCTAGGTAGTCCCGTTGAGACCAAAAAAGTTTTGAGCAGAAGGCCTTGCTCATATGCATACAAACGTTGCTCAGAGAGATCTACAATAATCTTATCGACACGACCTTCATATAATTTTTTTGTCGGCACGGTTACAATACTTGTTTTACCGTTGTTAAATAAATCTCCTGCAGCAATTTTTACCCCTCCTCTGAAATCGGACTCGTAAGCAAGGAAATCCACGCTAGTCAGCTTACCGTAGGCCTCGAAACTTCTGACATGAGGTCCGCCGCCGGTGTTGGCAACGACAAGTACCTCGTCATACCCGTCATTATCTATATCTCCTCCAGCGAGATTTACGCCGCCTTTAAAATCTTCAGGGAAAGCAAAAAAATTTCCAAGCGGTTCGCCTTCAACACCTACCTTAATAACTTTTATAAGGGCTGAATCCTGACTTTGTACTCCAAGAATAAGCTCATCCTCTGGTCCACCGTCAACATTTGCGATCGCGATAGATACGCCTCCTGTAAATTCAGGATGAAATGGATATATATCAAAATCCAAGAGAGTTCCATAACGGTTGAATATTTTTACTTCGGGCTCACGTCCGGTTTTTGGAGCGACGATAATTTCTTTTAATCCTCCGCCGTCGACATCACCTACCGCAATATTTACTCCACCGGTAAAATTTGATTCATACGCAAAAAACCCGGGGGTAAATATCGGTTCACCATACCTATTAAATACTCTGACTTGTGGTCCGCCTTTTGACAACGGTGCTGTTACAATTTCACCGGTTCCGTCATTATCCAAATCCCCGCACGCAACGTTGACACCTCCTCTAAAATCAGTACCATACGCAAAAAAGCCAGGGGTAAATATCGGTTCACCGTCCTGATTTAATATCCGTACTTGTGGTCCCCCGCCCTGTCCTGCTCCGATAATTGTTTCGTCATAACCATCGCCGTTCAAATCACAAACTGCTACTGACATCCCTCCGGAAAATCGCTCGGCAAAACCAAGATATGATTCTACAAGCTCAGTTGAGGGAGTAGAAAATATCTTAACCTCAGGAGTTCGTGAGTCTGATGCATTTACTATAGCTGGTATAAATAAAAATCCAATACTTAACAGTAAGTATCGTATTACTTTCGGACAGACCATAAGCGTATATTTATTTGGTTTATTTTTATTTTATATGTACATTGTAGCACATTTTTTACTCTTTGTAAAGGGCAAAAATTAAAATACTAAAATCATATAGAACCTTTGCACTTACGACTTATCATTTAATGCTTCGTGCACTTTTCCTGCGATCGCAATATCAGGTTTTAAATCCTTGTCTCCAGTATCCCAACTGGCAGGACAAGCATGATGCGGATGCCGTCGAACGTGATCGAGTGCCTTTAACTTTCTGACTGTCTCAGATGCATTACGACCGATGTTTTCTGCAACTATTTCAATTGATTGAACTATTCCGTCAGGATCAATAATATACGTTGCCCGATCCGCGAATCCGTTTTCTTCATTATTAATTCCGAGTTCTTTTACCAATGTACCAGCATGATCGGCGCCCAGAGGATACGTAACTTCTTCCAAGAGTTTTTCAGTTTCGGACCATGCCTTATGCGTAAAAACCGTATCAGTGCTGATGGCGAGTACTTCACTATCCAAATCTTTTATCTCCTTATACCTTCTTGCCATATCACGCAACTCAGTCGGGCACACAAAAGTAAAATCTGCCGGGTAAAAAAATAACACAAGCCACTTTCCGTTAAAATCTGAAAGTGAAATCTCTTTTGTCTCCTTTGATGCCGGATAGTATGCTTCTATTTTGAATTCAGGAAATTGTTTATCAATTTTTACCATAATTATTCAGTAGTCTTTTATTTCATTATTTACTAATTCGAAAGTTTTTATAATTCGCTTAGCATGCGATGTATCTAGTATTTTTTCTTTTTCATCAAAAAGTTTTTCAACGTTTGAAAAGTATAGGGCCGGCATTATTGTTTTCATTTTGAAGTATGTCAACAGCGGTATAACATGCTCCACGACGCGCGATCCGCCGAATACTCCCGAAGAGACACCGCACACCACTACCGGTTTGCCTGCAGGTTCGTTTTTTAGTTTATCGATCATTATTTTAAATTCACCGGGATAACTATGATTGTATTCAGGAAGTACAAAATAATAGGCATCGGCCTTATCAAAAGCATCGCTCAGTTGATTATATTCTTTAAAGTCTTCTTTTTGCCATGAAGGGATCGTCTCCGGAGTCAAGAAATCGCGCACATCTAGTAGCTCAACATTTTGCGTAACTTTTGATAACTCATTTTTTATATATCGTGCGACCTTGCCGGAATACCTACCTTTACGCGCTGTTCCGATTACGACAAGTATGTTTGAATCTTTTTCCATTATAAATGCAATTATAACGTAATCTCCATTTTGACAACATATTAAATAACAAGCAAATCGTGCAATCTATTGATCAAGTGTTTTAAGGGTATCTCCCAGTGCCCTAATTTCATTTCCATACGTGGTCCAGTCCCCCTTCTTTTGTGCATCAAGTGCTTTATTATAATGATCTTGTGCCTGCTGAATCAAATTTTCATTATCCGGAGTAGTCGCAACGTCCGGCACGTCTGCGGCTTCTTCAGTCTCATCTGACACGCTTTTTGTTCCGGAAAAAATTGAGTCTAAAGCTCCCGATAATGTTTTGTCCATCGCAATACTGCTTTCATAAGCTACGATCACCCGTTTCAGCTCTGGTATCTTGCCCCCCTCGGCCCTGATATAGAGAGGCCTTACGTAGAGCAGTGATTCTTCTATTGGAATGACGAGTAAATTTCCCTGATTTACTTGCGATCCCCGCTGATCCCACAGTGATATTTGCCTTGATATTTCAGGATCCTGATTAATGCGGTTTACAATTTGCTTTGGTCCAAATACCAATTTTTGTTTCGGGAAACGGTACACGAGAAGTTCTCCATAATGCTCTCCGTCTGAGCGTGCAACCATCCACGCTGCAAGATTATCCTTATTTGCCGGGGTATAGGGAAGCATGAGGATAAATTCCTCCTTTTCTTCTCCTGGTAGTTTCATTATCATATGACGCATCATCGGATCGCTCTTATCTTCACCGGTCTGTGGTACCTGCCAGCTGTCTTCTTTGTTGTAAAAAACATTTGCCTGTTCCATGTGATAAGTAGTATACAGATACGTTTGCAACTTAAAAATGTCTTCAGGGTAACGTATATGAACTCTTAAGTCAGCCGGCATATCTCCTAACGGTTTAAATGTATCCGGAAAAATCTTCTCATATGTTTTTATAAGCGGGTCAGTATCGTCAGCAACATAAAAATCCATATGACCGTCATACGCATCAATGACTATTTTTACTGAATTTCTGATGTAATTGATGCGTGCCCATGCTGGTGTTTCTGTTGTATACGCGGTTGAAGCCGTTTCGGAAATTCCAGCAACGCGTTCCGAGTAAGGATACATATCACTTGAAGTGTACGCATCATACATCCACTTTAACTCACCATCCTCAGTAATTACCATATACGGATCACTATCGGTTTTGAGAAAAGGGAGCATTTCCATGGTACGATCAAGTATATTGCGATGAAATAGTACTCGACTGTCACTATTGATGTCGTTTGACAGCAAAATCTTCAGTGACCCAAATCGACCGGCAAATAATAACTTTTTTAGAAATGAATCAATTACAACTCCACCCTCTCCTTCGTAGTTTCCATAAACATTTTCATCACCTTTAGGATAATCAAACTCTTCAGCATCTGTGTTTACAAATACATAATCAGACGACAGCTCACCAAAATATATCTCCGGTCTTGTAATGTCGAGAGATTCAACACTTGATTCAGGAGGAATATTTTTTACAAATAGAAGAGGTAGCCCCTCTTCGGTTACTTCATTGACTGGCCCCAACGCAACGCCGTACCCGTGAGTAAATGCCAGCCGGTCATTTATAAATGTTGAGGACGGCAAACTAAGCGTGTTCAGTTCCCGCGGAGACAGCATTGTCTGCCGATATTCATTGTCAATCATATACCGGTCATTATCCACGGAAACAAAATCATAGTACGTTCTGATTTCCTGGATCTGCCCGAAACTGTCGAGGAGAGGACGCCGGTCCCATAGCCGTACATTTTTTATTGTAAGCTCGTTATTAGCAATATCATCTGCGGTAAGCTGGACGTCCGTCGTTAAATCACGTTTCTCTACTCCATCAAGGCCATATGCAACTCTGGTAGCTTCAATGTTATATTCTATAAATTCGGTTTCCTTTGCAATTTCATTAGGAAGAACTACAAGTTTATGGACGATGGATGGGTATATGGGTATTAAAACCAAACCAATGAAAATATATAATGCTATCGATCCAATGACTAGTTTTTGGTATTTGCCGAATAAACTGATAAGTAACACCATGACTACAAGCAGTGCGGCAACCAATTGAATCCACAATACAGGTAAAACAGCATTTACATCGGTATAGCTGGCGCCTGTAAATGGACCGATCGTAGAGAATAATATATTCGGCATACTGATATAAAATGTTCGTGCTGCGATCAGCAGAAAAAATAATGCTCCCAGAACCATTAAATGGTTTCGGGCATTTTTTGATGATTCGATTTTTTTGTTACGAATCATAAATACACCGCGTGTGATATATATAATAATAGATGAGATGCCAGATGCAATTATTATCCAAAACAGTAAACCGATGGCAAACTGAATAACGGGAAGCGTGAATATATAAAATGATATATCACGATGGAAAATCGGATCTTGCGTTCCAAACATCGTTCCGTTCAAAAACTGCTGAACTTTTAACCAGCTTGTTGATGCGGCAAACCCGGTTAGCAGTGAAATCATAAAACTTACCGGAAACGCCATTTTTTTAATTAATGAAAACAAGCGTTCTCCGGTGATATTTAACCGTCCTAACTGCAATAACGGCGGCTGATTTCTTGTGAGACGTTGCGCGATCCAGATATTTAAATAAATGACAACTAATGTCAGTAATCCCGCCCCGATACCCAACAAGAGTTTGGATAGTATAACCGTACTGAATAATTGTGTGTATCCTTCAGAAGAAAACCACATCCAATCAGTTGAAAGCTTGATTGCTGAGGGAATCAGAATAAGTACGAGAACAGCGGCTGAAATAAGTAAAATGAGAACAGTATTTTTTTTCATATACATCACTTGTTATTATAAAATTATTTAATTATGAATTACTTTTTTATAAAAAGTGTCTGGGTAGGATATGCCATGTCAATTCTTTCATTCTCAAACACTTCACGAATCTTAAAATTTATTTCCTGGAGGGTTTCCATATACTCTTTATATTCGTTTGACGTTATATAATAAACCGTTTCGAAATTTAATGAAGAATCCGCGAATTCTTTGAAGGTTGATCTGTCAAACCGGGCATTATCAACATCCTTGATGATGGCCTCAATAATAGAAGGAATTCTTTTCAGTTTTTCATTTTCAGTTTCGTACGTTACGCCGATCGTGAATGTAGCACGGCGCTCCTTCATGTTTTTAAAGTTCTGTATGCGTGCTGAAGTCAGTTCATTGTTCGAAACAACGATCTCTTCTCCCTGTAGTGCCCGTATACGGGTTGTTTTTATTCCAATTTTTTCTACAGTTCCGGAATGCTCCCCGATTACTATATAATCCCCTTCTACAAACGGTTTATCAAAGTGAATGGCAAATGAGCTGAATAAATCACTTAAAATGTTTTGTAAAGCAAACGCAAAAGCAATCCCTCCAATGCCGAGCCCTGCCATGAGGGACGTAACGTTAATCCCTAAGTTAGACAATATCATGAGGAGACCGAGTGACCACAGAAGAATCTTGATGATTATATTAATAGCGCTTAATGCCGACTTTGTTCCCCTGTTACCTTCCTGATCTATCTTCTTTTTGAATACGTAGCTGATTAGAATCTGTACGGCTTTTACCGCCAGAAATATCGCCCAGATAATTATAACCGTACCAACAATCTGATTTACGAGATTTGGGAAATCTAAGGATCGTACACCGACGTAAAATGCAATAAAATAGTAAAATGGCGGTCGTATGGTTTTGAATATTTCTATTAATGCGTCATCAATATCGGTTTTTGTTTTCTTTGCCAATTTTTCCAGGCGATGTAGCAGTATTTTTTGGAATAGGCTGAAAAAAATTACCAGGCCGAAAAAAACAGCTACCGCGATAGCATACTCCTGTACTTCGTTTCCGAAAAAATTATTACTCCAAAATGTATTATTATTAATTAATTTCATACTTAATCCTTATTTTTACACAAAATAGACTTTTTAAAGCGCCAGTGTCTTTTTTCGATATATACGATTTTCCACCAAACATGTCCGAGTACAAGTCCTCCAAATATACCAACTATAAATATTCCATAAAAAAGCACTGGGTGTAGAGCACAGCTTGCACCGCCTAAATAGGTATACCACGTAATCTGTTCCGAGTATTTTAGGGTCAAGACTTCAACGATGGTGTGAACGATAGCACTGAAGATGAGCCCTAAAAACGCTGTTAAGATATAGTATATCGTACGTTTTAACTTCATATATATTAATACTACAATCGATACACGTTATTAGCAACATGAGATGCCCGTTTTTACGCCATTGACAGTATAAATCACTTACCGTAAGCTAAACTCTAATCTAAAAAAATAACTCATATATACACAATGGAAAGAGAATTTTTTATTATTCGATGGTCAAAGTTTTTTATAACTCGCTATAGAATCAGCATCCTTGTCATGCTTGCGATCGTTATTGCCGGCATGTGGGGCGTATCAAATAACCAACGGCAGGATTTCCCCACAATTGGACTTAATTTTGTAATCGTATCAGCGGTATATCCCGGTGCTTCACCTGCGGACATTGAACAGGAAATTATCATTCCTATCGAGCAAACGGCAAACAGTTACGACGAAGTTGATTATGCCCGTTCAAATTCCCAGAGCAACTACGGCAGCATTGAAGTTTTTCTAAAAGAAGCCGGTGATGCCGAAAAAATAGTTACGAAACTCGGAGACGACATCAGCAAGCTTGGGTTGCCAAGTGACGCGGAAGTCGATGTATTTACGATAGATGCGACTGGTCCCTCTGTCGCATTCGGTATAATCGGACTTGAAGGACAAGGCACTACCGAACTTCTTCAGTATGCAAACGATGTAAAAACAAGACTCGAATCGGCATCAAGTGAACTCAAGTACATAGAACTCATACCGACTGATGAGTATGAAATTACTATCGTACTCAACGCGGATGAAATGGCTAAACGCAAATTAACCTATGATCTGGTAAAGGGGGCAATTCAGTCGCAAATAGTTTCGTTGCCGGGCGGAACCGTTCAGACATCGGAAGGTAAAAAAGAATCAATAACCATACATGCGCCTGTTCAGTCATTTGACAGCATCAAATCAATTCCACTTGGCGCGGTTACGCTCCAGGATATCGCCGAAGTCACCAGAGTTCCAAAAAATAATGATGCAAGCGTATTTATCGGTTATGTAAAAGATGGCGAGCCAAAATCACAGGAATCAGTATATCTCATGGCATATAAAAATGACGATGGAGATATCATTACCATGTCCGAGGATTTGCATGCGGAAGTTGATGATATAAAAGCTGCCGGCATCCTGCCTGATAATGTTGATATCGTAACCGGATATAATACCGCACCATTTATCGATGATCAAATTAACAGTCTATTGAACAACGGATATATTGGATTGATTGTCATTCTAATAGTGCTATTATTCTTTATAAATTTACGGGCTTCCATCGTAGTTGCTTTGGTGATTCCGATGGTATTTCTTATTGCACTGTTTGTGCTCGCTGCGCTTGGTTACACACTGAATATACTTACACTTTTTGCGCTCATACTGACTCTCGGCATCCTCGTCGATAACGCAATCGTCATTACTGAGGGCATGATGCATGAGATCGAAAAAGGTGAGAGTAAAAAGAGTGCCGCACTTATCTCGATCAAAAAACTCGGCCCTGCCGTTACCGCTGCTACGCTGACAACTGTTGTAGTATTTATTCCTTTTGCATCCATCGGAGGGATAATGGGAGATTTTCTAAAGTACATTCCGTATACTATAATTATTGTAATCGTAGCCTCGTATCTCGTTGCCATGTCGATAACGCCGCTCCTCGGACGCTGGATATTGAAAAAAGAAACGTATGACGAACGACGTGCAAAAAAAATAAAGTCCTGGGAAAAATATCTTGTAATACCTGCTATTGTTCACTACGGCCAGAATATCATAGACGGATTGGCGCAGCTCTACAAACGGCTGATGAAGAAAATATTCACCAAACTTTCCTACAAATTATTAGTTGTTATTATTATTACCGCATTATTCGGTCTCAGTTTCGGATTTTTTGCTCCTCAATTGGATTTTGAACAGATGCCTACTAAAGACGGCGACACGATGCAGGTGCAAATCTCTTTTCCTGCAGGAACTACGACTGCTGACAAGAATGAAGTATTTACAAAAGTCCAGGACGAACTAATTACACTCCCCTATTTTGAAAATTATTTTGCATTTCAGAATGTAGTATTCGGAACGTTTACCGCGGCGAAGTTTCGTGACGACAAAATGACAATTTTTGAAATCGAGGATCAGTATAACCAAAAACTCGACGTAATCAGGCAGGATATCCCGGATGACATAGAGATTACCGCTCAGTCTACATCATATGGCCCTCCTACGGATCAATTTGATATTGTAGTTAATCTACTTGGTACAAATGATGAGGCGCTGATTAATGCCGCGAATGATCTCGAACAGTTCCTTCTCGATAAGGAAGGGATTAGCGAAATCATTAACGGCCCGCGCGAATCACTTGTGCCCTCCATTGATGTCAATCTGAACCAGGAAGAACTGCAGAAACGGGGTGTGAATAGCATAGCGGCGGCAGGAACAATAAATGCAATTTTCGCGCCGCAAAATATCGGCTCAATCGTTCTCAATGAAGACGGAACTTCTGATGATATAGCGTTGGCGTTTTCCGATACTTCTACGGATTCAGTGGATGACCTCCGAAACCTCACGGTACCTTCAGCAAACCGTGGATTAGTGAAGCTCGCGGATATAGCAGAAATAAAGCAGGTTGATAATCCAATAAGTATCAGACGACTGGAAAACAAACGCGTCGCAACGGTAAGCGTAGGTCTTGATGAGGGAGTGAATAGCGCGATATTGGATCAGGAAATCAAGGATTACCTGACGGAAGAAAAGCTTATTGCGCTTGGATTGCCGAAAGACGGAGTTACCTATGGAGGTGAATTTTCAACCTTTGAAAGCGACTACAGCAAACTGCAGATAGTATTCTTGCTTGCGATACTGGCGGTCTATCTGATACTTGTGTGGCAATTCTACTCATACATGCAGCCAGCGCTAATTATCTTTGCTATTCCTCTTGCACTCATCGGAGTGTTTCCAGGATTGCTGCTTGTCGGGAGTTCGTTGAACATGATATCAGGGCTTGGCGTCATAGCGCTCGTTGGTGTGGTAGTGAATGATGCTATTGTATTTATTTCTACTTACAACCGTTATAAAGAAGAATTTCCGAATGATCCAATGAACAAGATCTTGGTCCGAACCGGCTATCAGAGATTCAAGCCAATTTTTTCAACCTCTATTACAACCATCGGCGGTATTATTCCGCTTACGATCGCTGATCCATTCTGGACCGGTCTTGGTACTGCGATAATTGCAGGATTGATTTTTTCAACAATTGGCACGCTTATAGCAATTCCTGTGCTCTATTCTCTAGCTACTGGCGCTATGGCAAAAATTTTTCGTAAGCCATCTCCTGACACCGTACCTGCTGAAAACACAGAACCGATACAATAAATTCAAACAAAAAAACGTTTCTGTAATGAATAGAGGCGTTTTTTGTATTTGACAATATTTCATATATTCATTAATATCGAGTATAAAAAGAAAAATCAATATTCATGGAGGAAACATGAGCACCTTAAAATACATTTACAAGTTAACTCGAATAGAACAATGTCTCACAGCAGCTTTCGGTACGTGGCTGATTGCGCTACTTTCAAATGGACCACTGTGGTTCAACACCCCGAAAATTGCTGTAGCTGCCTGCATGTTCTTCAGCGTCCTAGGTGCAAGCCTGTACCACTATGGACGACGCGCTGATATTTATGGTCGCAAATGGTACGATCTCGTTATCGTCGATAAACCGCATCTCTTGGAATTCCTGGGAATTGTCGCTTTCGCGATTTCAATAGCCATAGCGTTTGTCTACTTGCCAATAGCATGCTTCTGGATTGCTGTATTTAATTGCGTAGCCATTTTACTCTATGCAAACTTCCTGGACCAATACTGGCCCTGGAAAAATATCGTGATCGCACTCGTGTGCGCAACGCCAGTAATGGCAGGATGGTTTTCCGGGCATCAAATGCATCCGGTTGTTCCGCCACTGATTGTTGGAGTCATGGGAGTTTACCTGGGACGAGAAATGGGCAAGGATGTTGTTGACCGGTCTGCAAATGAAGGCTTTCGATTTACCATGGTAATGGATCTAGGTGTTGATAGAGCTCTGCGGATCGCAGGCATTACCCTGCTAATCTCTGTTGCCATACTATTGTACGCCGGACTTCATCTGCCACTGCCGACTGCTGATGATCTATTTCTTGCATCTTTTCACGATTTCCTTTCCGCGATAATCATAGGAGTATTTGCGGCTGGGATCATTATAATTCTTCATTACGGATGGCAGTTGTCACTGGGTAGACGGTTCGAAAATTATTACCGCTGCCTTGATGTTGGTATAGTGTGCATCATGTTCGCACTGTTTGGGATACGAGTTGGCTTGTAACCACTACAAAATTCCTTCGCCTCACCGTGAAGTGGGATAGCGACTTAGTCTGTACTGTTGAAGCAGGCTAAGTCGTTTTTTTATATTACAATAACACTTGAATAAATAATAAAAAAGAGTATAATAATAACCGGTAAAATAACGTTAAAACTTAGTTTATGGCAGTACGTCATACAACGCAAGAAGAACATGACTCAGTGATTCAGGCATCAGCCGAAACGTATAATGACTACAGAGAGGAAGGTTTTGGCGTCAGTATAAACCTGCATCAAAGACAGTGCCATGATATAGGCGGTGGTATTTTCCCCGATCTCGTTGTATGGCTGCCAGGCGGAGAATACGGAAAAACTATAATCATTGAGGAGGTTGAAACTTCAGAGAGTATTACAAAACGTGAAGCGCAACAATGGAAACGATATAGCAAACTTGGCTTTACATTCTATTTGATAGTACCTGAAGATTATGTAACCAAAGCTCAGGAATTAATCGACGAAGAAGGAATTTCAGTCAGCGCACTTGAATACTACCATCTTGGGAATGATGCCAGAGTCCGTTTTTCAGCAAGAAAACAATCCTAGTATTGATTGGTATCTATTTCCCAAATTTACGGATTAATACCTGGGACAGAGTCCAATAAATCGTCTACTGTATTCTGCGCCTTATCCTCAGCGCTCCGTTTAACATCGTCAGCGGTGCCACTTACTACATCATCGACGGCTCCCGTTATCTCATCTCCGATTTGTCCCGGAGCTTCTTCGATCGTTTTTTTTACCTCTGAGTTATCTGTGCAGCCGCTTACGACTAATACTACAAGAACTAATATGAGAATTGGTAAATACTTTTTCATTAATTCTTGTTAGTTTAAATATTTATTGAAATAAGCCAGCATTTTTTCCGGATGCTCACTGACATAGTTATACGTTTCGAATCTGGGAATTTTTTCCTTAATCATCCAAAAGTCTTTTTGTCCTGGTGTTGTCTCATAAAAACCTTTTATATCAGATAATTCCGTCCAAGGGTCGCTTTCTGCCTGAATGAACAGCGTAGGTACTGAGATATCTTTGGCGTAATCTTTCGGAGACATGTCTTCCATTGCATGCCCACCGCGCCATTTTACTATGGCTTTTATTAACGGTAAAAAAGCTAAGCCGACAAAGGAAAATATCTTCTTGGCAAACACTCGAACGAACACGTACATCGAAATCGGCTGGATAGCTACCATGCATTTAACATTTCTAAATCTTTCCTTATCCTTACTCATGGCAACTATGGTAGAATTTGCTCCCATGCAAAAACTGCAAAAGCCGATTTCCTGCGGATCAAATCTTTTCTTTATATAATCAAGCGCTCCCAGAACATCCTGGTACTCATTTAATCCCACTGCGGTTTTTCCCTTGCCGCTTATACCGTGATTTCTAAAATCAAACATCAGAACCGGATATCCTTCTTTATGCAATACTTTGGCGGTGGTCAGGAGATTCACTTCGGTTTTGAACATTTTTACAGGCCCTTGGTTTTTAACAGAAAACCCATGGCGATTAAACGGCATGGCATGCGTCAGGATAATTATTTTTTTTGATTCACCGGGAATATACCAGCCGGATATATCTACTCCGTCGGTACTTTTGAATTCAATGTCTTCGTAATCCATTCCCAAATCTTTTGGTGTTTTGGTAATCGGTTGGCGATGGGGATACAAAATAAAATTTGAAACGATAAAACTGGTAATCAGTATAATCGCAATTAGTATGAATAATATGATTAATGCTATGAACATAATTCTTTCATCATTAAATTTATGTAATTAGTAATACTTTTTATCATGCACGCAAAGCATTTTACCGTCTTTCATCCGTCGTTTTCTTTCACGTTGAACGAATTTCTTTATGCCTTTCTTTTTAATATATTCCAAATTTTCAAACATACTCATGCCGTAATTTGTTCGGTAACGTTTATCGAGCCGTTTCATTCTGGCACATGGAAATACTTCACATTGGAAACAATACTGCCAGTTATTTTCCTTCATTCTAGGACAGTTTTTTATTGCGCATTTAATGCGTTTTGAATTGACTATTCTTCCAGCACGGCATCCGCGACATTTATTTTTTTCCCGTAAATATCCTTTGCAAATAGCGCAGTTCATGCCGCAGGGCGCGATGAGTTTTGAATTCATCATATTGTGTTTAAAAAATCATCGGCTGATTCATATCGTTCTTTGAAGATCAAATACAGTGATTCAGGTTTTTCCGGACTGCCAATTAAAATTAATGGTTTGCCAAACCCGTACGCGATACCCGCTTCGATGTGTGCCGACGTTCCTGCAGGAAGAAGTAATATTACCTTTTCAGCATTTTTTAAACCCTCAAGATCTTTTTTAAATACAAATTGATGATGCGGATCATTATACAAATCACTTGATTGTTCATATTTCTTCATTTGGTCTTCCGGAGATGCGTTAGGATTATCAGGATCAGCCGGAGTGTCACAAAAATTATAACAGGTCTTGCCCCGTGCCTCTAATTCTTTTATCAATTTTAGACATTGATCTTTATTACGATAACGGGTAATAATCGTATACTCAGTCATAATTGGATCTAGAATTATTTAAAATTATTTACAATCAACTATCGGAAGACAAATATTATTTATTCCATCCCAGCATGGACAAGATTCTTCAGGTAAGCGTGCAGCAGATTCACGATCGAGTTCTGACGTTACTTTCGGAGAATCCTCAATACTCCCATCTCCGCTGTTTGAATCCGCATATACAATACCTAATGTACCTATGAGCATTATTCCGATTAATAGTAATGTTATAATCATTTTACCTCTGTCAGCAAAAATGGTGATAGCAGCGGTAAGAATGGAAAATACCAGTGGCACCGTCCATACATTCAGTAGAGGATAATCCAAAAATAACTTTGAATCGCCAAATGAAAGTGCGGCTCCCGCAAGAGCGCCAAGTAATGCTCCGAGAAAATACACAAATGTCGGCAACCGTTTTCTCTTTAAACTTGCGATATATCCGACAACAGCCGTACTAATTACAATAGAAATTATAAACATGGTACTTATCCTATAAGTAAGATAATACAATTATATCATTTTACTTGAATAAAGTCGCGATTTAGTGAGCAGACTCGTTAAAAAACTGTTTATCCAATTTCGTTACTTCCGGATCAACCTGAAGCGACATTTTATTGAAGCCAATCAGCCGTAATCCATCCAGTGAGCGTACTCGCGACAACGCGACGTATCCCATGCCATACTCGAACGACTTGCTGAGATCAATTTCGGTAAGATCCAGACTCATTCCCTGGCTTTTATGAACGGTAATCGCCCATGCCAGTCGAAGCGGCAACTGGGTGATTTCCGCCAGCACCTCCCCTTGTTCTTCAATGGTCCACGACGCCGGACGGGCATAAATAGTTTTTCCTTCCGCCGTTTTTACTATCGGAAAATTGTCATCATCAAAACCTTTTACCGTACCCATGGTTCCGTTTATATATCCCTGATCAAATTTGTTTTTTACAAACATGACCACGGCTCCTTTTTTCAGAATGAGCTCTTCCGGTGCCAGACAATTATTTTGTAATTGATTCTCCAGGTGCGCAAGACCTTTTGATTTCATCCAATGCGTAACCGGCTTTTCTTTTATTTTTGACAGCTCCATCGCATTGATAGCGTCAACATCTTTTTTGTGAGTATAAATCTTTACGGGTTTTATCTTACTGTATAGCTTTGCGTTGATCCTGCTTTTTAATAGTTCTATATCAGCGGGACTACAGCTCTGCTGTCGAATGCTATTCAAAAGATTATAAAATTGGGATTCCTTATGCCGATATTGTTCTGTCAGATAACACACCTGCAAATCAAGCTCTTTCCATGCGGGTGAATTAACTGCAAAATGTTCAAATCCAGAACCGTTTCCGCCATGAACTACCGGTGGAAGCTGAAAAAAATCGCCGCTTAAAACCACCTGCAGCCCTCCAAATGGCCTGACGTCTTGCCTGAATTTTTTGCATACCTCATTAACAAGGTCCAGCTGGAATGCGTGGAGCATTGAAATTTCGTCTATAACCAAAATATCACTATAGATAATGTGGTTACGGAGATAATCCCGCTCCATCATGCCCTTTATGTCTTTTTCTGAAAGTGTTTTATGTATTTTGATCCCCGACCAGGAATGAACGGTTATGCCGTTAAGGTGGGTTGCCGCTATGCCCGTGGATGCAGTAACAGCCACTACTTTGTCTTTGCCTCTTGCCCATTTGATAAATTTTTCAACCAAAAAAGTTTTACCAGAGCCAGCCGCTCCGGTAATAAATACGTTATTGCCTTCTTTTAGAGTTTTAAGCGCATCTTTTTGTTTCATGTTTATTTACGGATAGCTTCATTATAGATATCTTATTTTTATTAATCGTACATGTTTTTTGATTTATAATCAATAAAAAATCCCTGAATCTCATATTTCTATGCTATTCAGGGATTGATATTTTTACGACGTAATTCCGGTTAAGTCCTTTTAATCAGAATCACGCTAACATCGTCCTGTAAAGGACCAAAGTTGCGAATATCCCTCCGTAATCGCTTATAAATGTCCTGCGCCGGTAAATCTTTTGCTCTCTGTAATATCAGCTCAAGCCGATCTGGGTAATACAGTTTCGATTGTTTATTCACGAGAATTTCTAATCCGTCCGTATAGAGTATGATCATATCCCCTACAGCCAGCATTCTCCTCTCATTAATGACAATTTCATCTTGATACCCTATTAGATTGTTAACATCTCTATCGTCAACATCCCCGCGAGAAGGCAGTATTCCTATTGGCTGAGTTGAACTGATTTCATTCGTCTGAATATCTACAAAACAATCCCGTTTATATGAGAAAATCTTTGGATATTCATGTCCGGCTGAAATAAACCGAAAAGTTCCATTTTGACTTATTTCTCCATAGAGCAGGGTGATAAACTTCATATCTCCCCTGGCAGAGGTATTGCAGAAACGCTGATTGAGTTCCTCAAAAAGCCTGGCGGTTATCTCGCCGTACATTTCAAGTTCATATCGCACTCCCAGAAGAAATGCCTGATGCAACTGACCGGCTATTACCGCAGTGGTAATATCATGTCCGGAGACATCAGCAATGAGGATACCCGCCCTTTTTTTATTTTTTGCAAGATTTTTACGAACCTGAGAGTCTGTTGCTTGTGCAATCCGTGCATCCAGATCATAACGCTTGTTGAAATCAATAAAGGTGATATGATCACCACCGATTTTCCCGTTATGAGAAATGATTCCTCCCGCAATATCCAGACCGGGTATACGGGGAATATCTCCCTGTTTGGGAAGGGTTTTCACAAGCTCTCTTAGAAGTAGTTCCATTTCCGGGCAACATGGCATACAGTTTCCTTTGTTTTTGACATTATGAAGGTGCTATTTGAGAAGTTACATTACTACAGTCGGATAAATAAGTCAAGTCGTGCACATAAAAAAAGCCGTATTCTTAGTGTTGCTCTAGCAATAAATGACCTATGTCACAGTCAAAAGGTATGGTGTTGGCCACACCAGTCTCTTTTTTTATTTTTTACATTAGTTTAAATCCGGTATCGGCTCCTCTCCTATATCATAATGTCCATTGCAGACGGCAGTGATGCCGGCATCGTATATATGCTCATCAAACGAAATCGATCTGATCGTATCGATGTCATTTTCTAAAAAGAATGACAATGGACACATCGGTTTGGTGATGTCTCCAGCATTATCAGATCTACCGAACCTCCAATGCAAATTGGAGCTTGTCCCTATCAGGTCCCCCTTGTTTACAAACGTACCTTCTTTTATATCATCGCGGTACGTGTCGAGATCATCGTAATGGTTTCCTCACCCTCCATACTCGATTTTCATATCCCACTTACTTTCTTCCGCATTGATTGAAATGACCGTTCCATCCATCGCTGCGTAAATATTTCCGGGCGGATCGTACGAAAAATCAATTCCGTTAGAAACAAATATTTCTAATGGAATTAACCAATGTCACTTGACATAACCAGCTTAATAGTATATTTTTTTTTATCAAAAAAAGTATTTCAAAAAACAAGGAGGCAGCATGCCAAACCCAGCGATGGTCAAGGGGAAGTGGTATGATCTAAGGCCCCCTTCAGTAGTTGACGACATAGTACTCCCAAGAGTTCTTTGCGAATACCAGGTACTTGATCATCCGGATGAATTTTGCGTCAAAGGTTATCCGGGAGGTATTTCTGACGGTGACGCTGAAATGGTGCCATTCATTCTGAAGTTATCAGGTCGAGGAACAACAGGAATTCCAACCTTATCTGATGACCAGGACGATTGATGAATCATCAACAAAAACCGAAGTCTGCCTTTCGAGGTGGACTTCTTTCTTTTTGGTATTCCTAATACGTGACAGCGGAATGCAGCTTATACTTTGATAATTTTTTGTCCCGTAGTACTTTCTCGTCAATATGTACCAAGCTTGCACCGCTGACTATGCCTCCTGCTTGTTCGACTAATTTAATAGCTGTTCTTAGCTGAGTCCCTGTTTCCGACCAGTCATCAATAATCAAAATATGATCACCGGGTTGTACCGCATCATCAGCGATCTCCAGCTCCTTTGTAATACCGGAATAATCAGAGAATTCATTTGATTTGACGGACCACGCGATTGTATTTCGCTTCCTAATCAAAGCCAACCCCACATCTAATGCTTTAGCCACGGATGTGCCAAAAATAAAACCCATTGCGTCAATAGCCGCAACTTTATCAATTTTAGCATCTTTAAATGGATCAATCATATCTTTTATCAGGGATTCAAAAATCTGTAAATTTTTGAACAGCAGAGTCATATCAACACGTTTTTGTCCTTTTTGTCCGCGAATGTAATCCTTATAGTCCATAGTACTTCAAAATGATAATTATGATTAAAAATAATTAATTTAATAAAGCAATAATACTATAGCATACATACCGTGCCATTTAAAATTGGATTGACAGCATGCCACAGTATGCCATACTACCATAATCTTTCAAAAACAAAAACCGCTATCACAGTAGCATAACCGCACAATCACAGGAGGAAAAATGTCATTCATTTCGACCGACAAAGCACCCAGTCCAGTGGGACACTATTCCCAGGGCGCCGTAATTCCAGCAGACAAACAGATTATACTCTGTGCTGGGCAGCTCCCGATAAAGGACGGGAAGTTGGTACAAGCCGGTAATCCTGGAGAATCAATGACGGCTGCGCTCGCCAACGCGCTTGCTGTCGTTGAAGAGGCTGGTGGTTGCAATACGGATATCGTCTTTGTCACGGTATACCTACAGCATCTGGAGTACGCCAAGGATGCAAACGCCGCATTCGCGGAATTCTTCGGAGATCACAAACCGGCACGCGCCATGCTACAGGCCGGAGGCATCCCTATGGACGCTGATCTCGAAGTTGTCGTCACTGCCGCCGTGTAGTCACTACCCGGCGTCACCTGACAAAACAAAAGAGGGGCAATGTGCATTCGTGCGTTGCCTCTTTATTCTACTCTACCGATAAACTCATTCCACCTCACCCACACGTCCTCTGCTTCACGCGCTCGGATATCCCAGTCAGGTAAACGTTACAATAATTACTCCTTAATAATAATGAGTGGTTTTTTACAGTATATCGTTAATCGCCTTAGCAAGCTCCTCGGCCCTCTGGCTGCCTACTATTATTCTTTTACCGTCACGAAAGGTCAATTCCACTCCGGTATTGCCGTAGGCAGTATATACCCAGACACCATCTGCTGAATATTTTATCCCCCATCCGCCGTGCTCGCGTATAGGACGGAACGTAGTCGGCTTAACTGCCCCGATATCTTCCCGGGTATATTTCTTTGTGATAAATGGAAAATACTTCACTACAAGCTGTTTGTCAGTCACTGTAATATTCAGGTTCATGGTAAAAAAGAACCACGGAAAACCTACGCCAATAAGCAGCAGCAGCGGATACATCATCCAATCAGGCGAGGGGTTATTGCCCACTGGTATGCCATAAAAAATCTGCACTACGAATGAAACCCACATTCCAAGCGTCAGAAGTCCAATAAGCAGTTTTAGCCACCAAATCTGTACGTGTTGTTTTTCGTAAAAAGTTTCGGTCATATCAGTGAAATAATGAATGCTTTTCATTTTGTTAATACCGTAACAACCATCGTGATCCGCATTTTGGACACTTGGATAAAAAAGAAAAATATTCAGTCCATTTTGTCCGTTTCCAGCTGTGCCTGCATTTAATGCACTTCATATTATTTTCTTAATTTAGAAATTAAAATTATCTATTTACTTGTTTCCTCCGCATGTTACCGGATCAAACTCTTCATGGCTGACCAGTGAACCAGAGGGATGTGGAAATGATCCGATTCTCTTAACGGTTTTTTGTTCATCAACCTGAAAACACGTTGCATTAACTATTGGTATTCCGCTTCCAAGTTCAAGATACGCGACATAAAAGTCACCGTCCCTGGAATCAGTAGCCACTGCATGTCCGGCAAAGCTTTCCTGATTCTCATAATCCCTGAAATCAGGATATTTTATTTCGATCAATTTACGCATGCCTTCATCTTCCGTTGCTTCAGTTACTGTTTTGTCATCAGTCTTATCTACAGTCGGTTTTTCGTCTTCATCTTCAGGAATATCGCTTTCAGCAACGTCAGTTTCAGTATTTATTTCTTTTTCATCTTTTTTGTCTTTGTCGTCATCGTCTTTGATAATATCAAGCAGAACATCCTTATCATCCACATCCCCAGCTTCATCCTTATCCAAAACTTTTTCGAACACTACAAACCCGCCGACTAAAACGACGAGGAGAACTATTATAATAATGAGTGGTTTTTTGATACGTTTACAAACTTATTGCCGTTCAAATACCCTAATCGTACTATCTCCATGTCCGGAAGCAATGTACTTCCCGTCATCGGAAATAGTTACGGAAATAACTCCCGTCTGATTATGATCGTACACAATGCCGTCCTGCGCAGCAGGACGATCGGTTACGTTCTGGCGTTCCCACAGTAGCGTCCCGTTTTTATTATAGAGATGTATGTACCCGCTCATATCATTGACGCCCGCGGTTCCCACGACGATGTACTCACCATCCGGCGTCATGTCCAAAGCATTATGTCCCTGGAGCTCACCTTTCATCGTTCGTTGCCATAAGATAATACCGTTTGCATCGAATGCGAATACCTTGGCACCAACGGTCCCGAATACAATAATGCTGCCGTCTGCGCTCATATTATCAGCACCTGCGGTAACCACGTGGTTGCCGATCCTTCGGCGCCAGTTGAGATTGCCATCCACGTCATAGCTAAACAGCTCACGGTTTTTACCGGCTGCGTATACATTGTAGTCGTCATCAATTTCTAGGATCATAGGGAATTCACCGATATACTGTGTCCATACTTTGGTACCGTCAGCTTTGTACAGCATCGTCGTACCACCAGACAGGCCTACTGCTATGTATTGGTCATCAGCTGACCAACGGGCTGCTCTCAGCCAGTTATCAACGTTTGATCCTGCCCACACAAGCGAGCCGTCATCTGCATTCATAATCGCGAAGTCGGCTTTGGTGCCCTGATCCTGGTACGGACCAACCAATACTTTGGTACCGTCATTGCTAAATTCAATATCACGGGACATACCAGCACCCGAGAGTGTCCATTTGGTATTGCCACTGCTGTCAGCTACATAGATCGTGCCTTCGTGGCATGCGGCTGCGACGAGACCGTCTTTGGAAACGTCCATACCCCAACACTCGTCATTGGTATCGATGTGCCAATTTTCATTTCCCGTTCGGTCGACTGATATAATATGTCCCGGTTTGTTCAGCTCAGACGGGTGTCTGCCCTGTACCGCAGCAAAATTAGTAAAGTTATCGTATGGCATGATCCACCAGTATCCGAATATACCGTCCGTCTGCGTTTCACCGATCATGGTATATTTCAAAGCTGCTACCGTGTCCAGTGACAGATCAACCATTTCTGTGTCGCCCCGCTGGAGCGTGATATCATCGTGGTACCCGATGTCATACCCGTCTTTTTCCGCGTATACAAAGTAGCCGAGCGAATCATACGCACGCTCTCTGTCACCGAGCACTGCTTCCAGATCGTCTGTTGACGGGACGGCAACCGCATACATTCCGTTTGAGTCAGTGCGCTCGTCGGCAACTCGTTCGCTATTAAAATAGTTTACCGATACCTCGACTCCTGAAAGTGGGCTGCCCGATCCATCCGTAATCGTACCGGAAATAGTTGCAGTATAGGGTAGCTCCATCCGGCGTTGCGTATTATTATTACCAACAGTAACGGTGATCGTTTCGGTATCATTTGTTTCTTCTATCGTGAAAGTGACATCAAACGTCAGGTTACCCTCCCTGAATGGCGCTGACATATATTCAATCGTTTCCTCAGCTCCAGCAGTGATTATTACAGAAGGATTCGTCATCGAGTATAGATGCATGTCTGATCCGCCGTCCGCACTCTGCTGCTGAAAAGGTGAATGGCTGAGCGTAACTGCGCCGCTACCCGTATTTTTTGCAGTGAAATAAACATTGGTACTGTTCTCAAGGCCGGTAATGGTGATCGGATCATATACTGAAATCTCGACATCTCCAACGGCATATGTTTTCAGCTCTTCAATCGTGCTTGTAGGGAGCGGCGCATTGAGATCCAGTGGCTGGTTTCCAGTATCTATACGGTCAGGTCGTGGTCCAGGCTCTGACCCTGGGATGGGTTCTGGATTGGCACTATTGGTAACGGGTTCTGGTGTGGACTCATCATTGGTGAAATAAAAATAGCCGCCAACTCCAAGAGCTACGACTATGACGCCGATGACTGCGATGAGAAGTGATGTTTTCATGTTACTTGCTTGTTTATTTGTAAGATACTATTTAGTATACCAATTTTCAAACTACATCACTAATAATGAGTGATTTTTTCATGCTTTCATTATACCAAATAAATAAAATTATTAAAAAGAAAAACACGGTCGAAACCGTGTTTATTCCTCCTTGCGTTTTGTTCGATTATCCGCGATACACGCGTGAATGGATAATGAGCCCTTCTTCATTGACTTCGAAGACCTCGGCTACCATCATAGGATCTTCATCCTCGACACAGCGTTCGTATTCAATCACTACCCTATCTGGAGCTTGGGCTGTAATCGTCTGCAGTTCATACCGCAACGAAGGTAGACCATCAAAAGCAGTCTCCCACCATCTCCTCAGAGCATCTTTCCCCTTAATTACGCCACCGTCAAATGCCGGGGTGTTATGATCCGCATCGTCCGCATACAGGGCCAGCACGTCATCTAGCTTTCTTTCATTCATCGCCTGAACCCAAGCGCGTACTATGTCCGACAGTTTTTCAATGTCCATCATGATCCTCCTATTCTGTAAGTTTTGATTGTATTATTTGCTATGTTTATTTCTATTCGTAATTATAAAATCTTACACATTTTTTACATGCGCGTCAATATAGCAACCAAAAAACCGCCCTACTAAAAAAATGAGGAGAGATTTTTTCATATACTTATAACTTAATAAAAAGGGTTAGGGGAACTACTGTAATGTTATCCAGCCATTCTCGTCTGATGAACCACGCCCGAAATTACAAGGATCAGCGTCTCGCGCATCTTTTGTGACGACGATATTTTCAGCGGTCAGGCCCCTGTCCTGGTACTGCTGCATTACAGAATCTTCCATGTGATCGAAAACTGAATCAAACTTTTGGGAAAATCCACCAATTTTTAGGGCAATATCGAAGTTAGCGGCATCAACCAGGTCGGCATAACCGATAAGTTCACCGGCTTTAACTTCTGTGCCCTTGCTCAAATTCGGCAATAAATCTATATGAAAAAATACGAACTTCCAGTTACCACTATTTTCAGGGCTCAACCAAACTTGCACACCGCGTGGATTCTGTTCAATCTCAATAGTGCCAATTTCGCCGTCAAATGGTGCGAAGGCTTTTACCTTATTGGTGGTTTTGTCTAAAGTGTCTACTGCTGTAACGTAATGTTTCATAGAACGGTTTGTCTCTGTTTCTCCATCTACATTCTTACCGCTATAATCATGTCCCTCACAGCTTCTAAATTTGGAAATGGCTTTTATTTGCGTCAAGTCCAGAGGATTAGCGGTGATAAATTTATCGTTATCTTCAGAAGGTGAACCGCCAAAAAATAGTATGCCCGCAGCGGCTACTATTAATATAACTATAATAATGATGAGTGGTTTTTTCATACTACAATTGTAGCATAGGATGAAAAACAAATAAAAATGCCTCATGTTCGTCTTTGTTCTAACGTAACATGAGGCTTGGTTTGATCAACTTATGCTATCGAATAGCACCAGAGCTACGAAGCCATAACAATCAGTACTTCAGACATTTCATTGGGTAACAGTTGGCCGTCACCTTCATGAAATACCCAGCCAGTATGACCGCCGATTGGATCCTCGTTACCATCTGGTGCAATAAACACTCCAGAAGCATTTCGCTGATTTCTTGTCAGCGGATTTCTCGGTATCCGCCCACGAGAAGCGCTCCGTACTGCGGCCTCCATTTCGCTATAAGTCCATACCCTATCACCGTGGG
>SDBT01001525.1_pt1 | contig 40951 bp, 82 predicted proteins | sample 2277101 | NCBI WGS metagenome assembly SDBT01 (sample SAMN10404973, study PRJNA504765) | marine sediment metagenome | isolation source: marine sediment core GS10_PC15, 103 cmbsf | place: Arctic Ocean: Southern Knipovich Ridge | collected 2010 | reverse complement strand
TTGTGTCCTCTTCAATAACATACTTGATGTTAGTAACTGACTTTCCATTCCTCTTTTTTACGATATTTTTTGGAAATGTCACCTCAATTGGACGAATTGTTGTATTAAAGTTACATTTTCTCAACTGAACCATTGCACCGATTCTAGCCTCACAGTCCTTCATTATTCTATACAACATTTGTCGTTTGAAATTAGTCTCATTGTCACAAATAATTTTAAACTCATATGGCTCAAGTGCTTCTGCCTCCTCCTTGTCTAGTTGTGGCGGATATGAGAACTTGTAATCTTTAATGTCTTCTGATGTAATTGGAATGCCTGCTACTTTTTTCATGTAGAGTCGCATTTGTGACATGTATAATTTGATGACATCAACATCTTTTGCCATTATTCTGCGCCCGTCTTTGTGGCAGGCAGTAGGAGAAGATCTAATGTGTGGATGAGGTTCTGTCATCCAGTTGATGAACTTTTGTAGAAAGGTCATGGCAGTATCCAAATGATTGGTCTTTTCTACCTCTTCTCTGATATCCTTCATTATGGTAATTAGCTCGCGATTGTACATATCCTGACAATAATATTTTGCATTATTTATTGCACCCTGAGTTACTCTTCCAGTACCGTGTGCTTGTTTGAATCTCTGATCGAGATATTCTTGCTCTGATAGGGTGCTTGATAGATAGGTTAGTGTCATTTTATGGCATTCCTGATTTATCGGTCTTTTTCAAAATCTTTAGAATTTTTTTGTATTTTTCAGGAGTTAGCAAATGGGCTGTACTATATTGAGATAGATCAATCATCATGATTTACCTCCTTTTGCAACAAATCTAGCTCGAGCCTCTTTAACACACCAAGGACAAATCATTTCAGTTGATTTTTCATTTACAAACCAATCACTATTGTCTATTGGTTCAGTCTCACAAATTAAACAAAAATCAGCCATTATTCATCTCCCTCCAACGGATTTACAAAACGCTCAACAAGCAAAGTGTATGTTTTGTTTCCAAATTTATGTTTGTCAATTAATCGTAATGTTTCAGCAAGCTCTAATGCCTTTGGGTGATGCTCAAAGACTTGAACTACTGGAATTTTTGTATGTACTACTACCCAAACTATGATATTTTCCCTCTCATGAATTGTTACCATTAAAGGAATGTTAAACATAATAATTAAACATTGATGTATAACACCTTCAAGTGTAACACATTTAGTGAAACTAATCATTTTAAAAAAAACTCCATTTACGCACAGGCGTCATTTTTTTATACAAAAAAAAGTTGCACTTTTTTGTTTTACTACTTAAACTTGTATGCCAAACACCCTCAAACGCAACACGTTTTATAATCTTAATGTGACTGACTTGACCTTGTTTAGTGTCTAATTGAAAGTATAAGGGGCATAGGACTGAATTCATAGCCAAGTCAATCATTGTATAGTCTAATATTAAATATTACTTAAAGATTGTTATTCAGTAGATCAATAGGAAATATTCTCATTTTATTTGTCCAATTTTATTTTTCCAACACTCATAAATCCAACAAATCTACATTCATGACAAAAAAATCCTTTTAATTTCATACCATTTCCTGTATCCACATTTTGTTTTTTATCTGCACCAATTTCTGCATAAATATTAAGTATGAATATTTCATTAATCGATCCTAAATTTGTAGAATCACACATTGGACATTTTGCTGTTTTTTCCATTATTGTAGTTACTAAGACTTTCTTATTAATTTTAATTGGGATTTCTTAAAGATTATTTTTCTTTTTTGGTGAATGATCTTCAAAATATCCACATCCAGACATAAATCCATATTTACCTTGACAGCTAAATCCTATTCTAAACAAATGCTCATTCCCTTTTAATTTTATATAACCTGGTACAGATTGAATTATTATCCAATGTAATGTACCACCACATTTAGGACATGGTTTAGGTGCAGGCATTGTACTAAGTGGTTTTCTTTTTTTCTCATGTACTAGAATACTATCCATTGTAAATGATTTTTTACCCCTGATCTTTCGAATAATTGTTGTTTTTAATTCTTGATCAGGAGGAACCATAACTAAAGCAATTAGTGCACCAATAAATGAAAAAATTTGAATGGTTATTGAATCTTTGAAATATAATTCAAAAACCCCCAAAATAAACAAGATTGAAAAATGAACCAGAAAATAACGTTTTTTTTCAATATTTGCATCAGTTAATTCTGCTGGAACACCCTCTCCAATTCTCATAATTTATCAAATCTTTAAAGTCCCTTAAACCAATTTTGGTTCAATAATTATTGAATGGTAGTTTTATAGATCCTGCTCGGGAGTTTGATAAATTCTTTTCAAGTGCCAGTAGAATTATTTGGAATTTTAATACAAGAAACATCAATTACATTAACTGACATATTACCACTCCATACTGTAACTTGCTGGCATTGTGAGCTTTGCTGAATTATGCCATTAATGACATCATTAGATCCTGTTTCATATCCATTTTGAAATGAAATTTGATTTCCTGAAATAATTGAGGGGATGATGTAATTGTCTATTAGAACAAACCAGACTAGTGTGGCAGACAGTGCTGCTGCCAGACCTATTATGATTAATTTTTGTTTTGAAATCATGAAACTATAGAATAATAAAAAAAGAAAAGAAGGGTGTGTGTTGGATTACTTTATAGCCCAACCAGATGGTGTACATACATACAGATTTGAACTTACTATTCTAGAATCTACCTTCATTCTACCATATTCATCAGATGCATCACAGTCAGCTGATGGTGGAGTGCCTTCACTTGTGTCAAGTTGAATGTATCCTGTTACTTGCAATGCAGAGTTTGGAGTTGTAGTTCCAATGCCGACATTACCAGAATCAATCCAAGAATCTTGATTATCAAGACCAAATGAGACAACAGCAGTATTTCCAGATGATGAACTTACATCATTGAATATTTGGAATTTGGCAGAATCCTGATTGTTATCGGCATCTAAAAAGACATTAAACCACATTCTGTCCCAAGTTAGCGCATCATAGTGATGTCGCAATGCACCTTTACCATTGTCCCATACTATGGCATTACCAGTACCTCTTATTTCTAGATCAGCACTAGGAGTGATAGTTCCAATACCCACATTACCTGTAGTGTAAGAAAGGTCACTTCCTGATTGAGTCCATAGTTGTGTATCTATGGTATGAGCTCCTGTAACAAATCCTAGAGATTCAATTCCAGTTTGGTCTAGAGTAGTATCTACACTAGCAGTTGTCTGTGTTGTGGCATCAGGGAACATGAATCCACCTGTTGTGGACTCTATAATTCCTGCAACTTGTAGTAGTTCCGTTGGTGCTGAAATTCCTATTCCCATATTACCATTCTTTAGAACAGTTACTGCATTGTTTCGATTTGTATCAGAATCACCATTGCCAATCACAAATAGAGGATCTGTTGCAACCCAATTATTAGGAGTGCCAGAAATTTCATTGTATTTTCCTATAACAAATGATGCGTATGGTTGTGCAGTAGTCAAAACACCAAAGGTGGCAGAGACAGCACCACTGGTAGTAGTCAAATGACCAAAGGCAGCAGAGTCGTCACCGTTGGCAGCAGTCAATTGACCAAAGGCAGCAGCGTTATAACCGTTGGCAATAGTGGCTGTGCCAAAGGCGGAAGACTGCAAACCGTTGGCAGTAGTGAGAGTGCCAAAAGTGTTACTTCCAGGGAAAGCAGCAGCATAAGCAACACCAATTCCAGATGTTATAAGGACTGCAGTAATTATTCCAGTCAGTAGAATGTTGTATGTATTTTTATTTTTCAAAGTCATTAACCAAATACTACATTAAAGAAATATTTAATATGGATCGTTCAATAATAATTGAATCTTAAAGATTATTATTTTTTAATTATTACTAAAAATTTGATTCCAAAATAAAATGTAATCCCAGTTAAAACAAATGCTGGAACTATAAACACTAACCTCTCTATTGACATTTCTAGGTTAGTTTGATATGTTTCTGAGAGATAATACATTGCATAAATTAGAGAAGATGGTCCAATAATGAAATAGACAATGGCTAAAAATCTTTTTCTTGCTTTTTCCATAAGATCATTGCATTAATAAAAAAATAAAGATAAACATTATGGTACATCCGAGATAGACCCAGATATATCAATGGAACAACCCATCTTAATTAATGATTCAATTTGATTATCAGTGGCATTATATGGCAATTCGCAATTTGGTTGTTCAGGTCCAACTGAAATTTCAGATATTACAAAAGGAGTAGATAATCCAATTACAGCTAGTATTGTTCCTATCAAAATAATTCTATTATTCACAATTAATCTATATTAAACAACTATAAAAAAAGAAAAAAAAGAGATTAGTATCTCCATACGGTTTTCATGAATAATGAATCATCCATGTCAATATCATATTCGGTGTGTGTTGATGCATGAGATTGAAGCCAATCGGATTCAGACCAACCACCTTGGCTGGCATAAATCTGAACATTGCTTATTGATGTAGGAAATATGCACCAAGTGTACCAATTATACTGTCCTGCATAATCATAGTGTCTTAATCCACTTCCACCATTAGTTTGAAAGTCGACATACCAACTATTACCACATGTTGAATAGCTATCAGATCCAAATTCATTCCCACTTGCAACAACAGGATTAGTCCATTGACCAACTACTTGAAGTGGTGTTCCTGGAATCACTAATCCATCTATTTCTGCAAATTTGGATGAATCAATTACTATCGTATCCACTGAATTTGTTATTGAATTACTTTGAGATTTTTTGAATTTTTTTGTCTCGTTGAGTTTTTCATTGTCTACTTCATATGTATTGGTTTCTTTGTCAAATTTCACTTTGAATTTGATTAGATCATCTGCAACTTGATTGCCTTGACCATCAATTACTTTGATGTTTAATTGAACGTGTTTTTTGTTATTGTTCTCTTTAACATCCCAATACCATGTTTCAGTGTATTCGCCGTTAGTTTTTGTTTCTGTCCATTTACCTGTTTGTGATGTAGCTGTTTCTAGAAAAGCAACTTTTTCGTTGCTGAATTCTGTATCCACACCTATCATATTTGCTTCTGCAAAATTCATTCCACTGAATGGTAGAATCATTGCAGCAATCAAAGAGGCAAACAATACTGTTTTTGCGTTTTTTGTAGTCATTGGTTCAACAATAATTGAAGTGCTTATAGCTTTTACTGAAACGCTGATGATCGTATAGGTTCAATAATTATTGAAACTCTAAATACCCCTTTAAGATTCGTTAAATTATGGTATGGCCAGTTCTTGTAATAATTGCAGTAATTGTGATAATTGCATTATACATGTACAAAAAGGATCAGGGAAAGAAAAGTTTTCCACTAAACCGCTTGTGCCTTCAATGCCACAAGCGATATCCTGATAACATATCTATATGTCCTTATTGTGGTGAAAAATACTTTTCATAATTTTGGTTCAATAATTACTGAACGTTCATGGCTACTTATTTGTCATCCATTCACAAATATTGTTATTAATGGAATGTGTGCTGTTATGCCATTCAAGACCGATAGTTATCATAGCCCAGTCAGTTCCATCAGGTCTAATCCAATTAGATGCTTCTGCTTGTCTTTTTTCTTCGCAATAATTTAGCACCCTTTGGAGTTGCTCATCTGCTAGTGGCGGAAATTCAGAGTTATCTAGATAATCATATGTAATTAGTGTGGCTACAGAGAGAACTGCCACTATTACAAATATTATTGGAATTTTTTGTGTCGTTTTCAATATCTTTTACACCAAATTGGATGACCCACACAATCTAAAACTAATGACTAGAACCAAATATTGAGTTTGGATGTGAGCCATCCTATACTTTGAAGATCAAATAATATAAAATGATTTCTTAAAGATTTAATATATTGATATCTTGGTGAGATACTGTGAGAAAAACCCTATTATTTTCTATTTTATTTGTTATAACTTTAGGCATTACAATCCCACAAAGTTATGCATCTCCTGGAGAATGGAAAATTGATCCAATTTCCCCCAGTGACAGTAGTAAAAAAGAGTTTATGGAAATATCTTATGAAGCTGATGTTAAAGGAACAGAAATTGTATGCTTAATCCAAATGGCAACTTTCTTTATCAATGGTGAACCATATATGCCATCGCTGGATGTAATAAACCAACCAATCTTGGGTGATGGCTTACCATTAATTACTGATAATAGAGCAAGCAATTTTGTTCCTATTGCACATGTAGAACCGGATTGGGTTGGCGTTATTGATATTAGTCCCACAAATGAATCTCCAATTCCAACTTCTTATTTTTCTCAAGTTGTTGAACAAACTTCTGGAATAACAACATTGTATAATGCAGGATTGTTTGTCAATGAGGGATTTTCTAGGCTTGGTGACTCAAGGGGTACTACATGTGCAACTCCTCAAAATCCTATTGCACGTTTTACAGATGAGCCAAGCATGCCATTAATTAAAAGAATTATCATAACTGATGAGAATAGCCAATCCCTAGAAATGCAAGATATTATACCACTATTCGAGAATTTCACAAGTAGAGATGGTGTGAGGAAATATTCCATAGACGCAACTGATCAGGACTTGAAGGACTTGCTAGAAAATACAGCACGACCTATAGATATTTCCTTGATTAATGGAGTAGAGCTCGAAGTTGTTGCTCTAAAAATAGATTCTAATGGTGTTTCAGGATGGTTAGACTCTCAGAAGTGGGGAATATATATTGGACCACATGGTGCACTTTCCATAGTTTCTTATGATTATGAGACGGCTTCTCCCACTTGTGCATTTCTTAAAGTAGCACAAACATGGAATGATTCGACAAAATTAATTAAACTCCCAGGAATTCCAGATATTGCTTCATGTACTAATTTATCAAATCCAGGCTCTCTTCTTGCTTCTCTTCACCAACAAATAACTTCAAAGAAGTGTTGTGGGACTTGTGCAGTTCAATAATTTTACCTAATCTTAAAGATTTAATAAACAAATATTTTTGTAAGATGATGTGAGAAGAATACTAATATTTTCTATTTTGTTTGTTATATCTTTAGGAATTACCATCCCTCAAAGTTATGCAGAGTGGAAAATTGAGATGGTTCCCTCCTTTGAATATGCATCCGAAGAGACTATGCCAAATATTTCTTACACAGTACCTGAACTTGAAGATGGAGAAATTGTATGCTTAATCCAAATGGCAACTTCTTTTATAAATGATAAACCATATGAGATATCTGGGAAGCTAAAAGACAAACCAATTGATAATGATAATATTGCATTTATTACTAATAATAAAGCCAGTAATTTTATTGACATTGTACATGTAGAACCAGAATGGTGGGGTGCCATTGATGGTGGTGCTACAAATCAATCTCCAATTATGGCGGGTTTTACTACTCAATATGTTTCATCAGATTCTCCAATAAGATCAGTTTATGATGCAGCAACACATACCAATCAAATTTTTCCTCTTATTAGTGAGCAATATGGTCCAGATGGTGCTCAATATGCTACTCAATGCGCTACTGCTGGTAGTAATGAATCACATTTTTACGATAGACCACATTTGCCATCCATTAAACGTATTATCATAACTGATAAGAATAGTGGAGACGCAGATATGCTAGAGGTTATAGGACTATTTACTGATAATGCAGATACCCACAGTCTTTCACACTATACCCTCGATGACGATGAAGATGATTTGAGGGAATTACTCTTAGGACTTGCAGAACCTATGGATTATACTAAGATTAATGGAATGGAGTTCGAAGTTGCTGCTCTAAAAATATCTCCTAATGATACAAATCCTAAATGGTTAGAGTCTATGAAATGGGGAGTACTTTATGGAGAAGATACCCCTTTAACTATTCAAACTGATACCTTCAACTTGAATTACCCATCTTGTGAATTTTTTGATGCAGCGAAACAATGGAATGACTCTAGAAGACTAATTGAAATCCCTGGAATCCCAGCGGATCTTAGTGAATGTACTAGTTCCCCCCCTGGATCTCTTCTTACTTATTACCACACCCAACTGATGTTAGGATCACGAGATGCTGCTGATGATGATGACCAAAAAGTTCCAGATAATGATGATGACCAAAAAGTTCCAGATGTCCCTGATGACCCAACAGTTCCAGCTGCCCCTGATGGTGACGACTCTGATTCTTCTCTTTCCTCTGAGTCAGATGGTGGATATTTCCTGCTACCTACGACTGGCCCCTCAACTAGCCAAAAAGATTGTAGTTGATGTGCAGTTCAATAATTTTTGAATGAGAATTTTAGAGTTAGCAGACTTGAGTATGTATTAACTGCCAACGCAATCATATAATTTAATCAAGTAAAAATAAAAAAAAAGTGTGTTGTGTTGGATTATTTTGTAGCCCAACCAGATGGTGTGCATACATACAATTTGTTACTTGATGCTGTGGAATCTACTTTCATTCTACCAACTTCATTTGATGCATCACAGTCAGTTGATGGTGGTGTTCCTGCACTTGTATCAAGCTCAAAGTAACCATCAGTTACTTCAAGTTTTGAATTTGGAGTTGTAGTTCCAATGCCGACATTACCAGAATCAATCCAAGAATCTTGACCATCAAGACCAAATGAGACAACAGCAGTATTTCCCGATGATGAACTTACATCATTGAATATTTGGAACTTTGAAGAATCCTGATTATTATCGGCATCTACAAAGACATTCAACAACTGTCTATCCCAAATGAAGGCATCATAACTATTTTGCAATAAAGCTTTACCATTATCCCATGCGATAGCATTTTTCTCATTTCCTTTAATGTCTAAATAAGCAGAAGGGTCGTCAGTTCCAATGCCTAGTTTACCATCAGTAGTAATAAATACTCCAGTTGAGGGATCATCATCCGACGGAATGTCACACATTGCATTATCAGTGGATTGTGTTGTATCATAATCATCAGGGCAGTCTGTATAGAAAAGATTACCGTGCTGAGATGCTAGAGCCACATCACCATAGCATTCTATTATAGTAATGTCATCAGTGGTTTGTGTTGCATCTGTTTTATAATCAGTGGTTACCCCAATAATCTTACCATCAGAGCTGTATATCATCTTAAAGCCACCCACTACTGTTTTATCAAAAGTGGTTACCCCAATAATCTTACCATCAGAGCTGTATATCATCTTAAAGCCACCCACTGCTGTTTTATCAGTAGGGGCTATCCCTATAATCTTACCATCAGAGCTGTATATCATCTGAAATTTACCCACTGCTGTTTTATCAGTAGGGACTATCTCCGTAAGCAGACCATCAGAGTTGTAATTCCACTCAAATCTCTCTGTACTAGAGAATTCAGTATCAAATCGTTGTACAATAGTAGTCTGAGATTCCTCTGCATGAGATATTCCAATTCCTAACGTTGCAATGATTGCTGTAATTATCAAAGTTAGTAGAATATTTTTGTACGTATTTTTGTTTTTTAAAGTCATTATCTAAAAGAAATCTTTAATCCTTATTTAAGTTTTAATATTTTCTTAAATTATTAAAATACTGTGATATTTAATTAAACTTTTAATGTTTTCGTCTCAATAATGACTGGGGTTTACTTTAAAAAATTATTGAAGTCTAAAGATTGTTATTTGGAAAATTTTTTTAGTATCCCTGTTAATCATAATCACTAGGAACATGAAAAACACAACAAAAATACTAACACTTTTTCCAGTAATATTTCTAATTGCAGTAGGATTTAGTATCTCAGAAAGTTCTGCAGATAATATTGTTAATACATCAGATAGTTATGTTATGCATTCAGTTCAGGCTACATATGTTTATCCTGATACTATTAAGGTAGAAATCACCAATAATCTACCTACTTCAAATTTGATTTATTGGGAATTAAGAGATCCTGACAATGTTCTAAAAACATGGGCTTTTCGTACAATAGATCCACATACTACCTATATCTCTGAGCATAAATTTAAAAAATCTTACAAAGAAGGCACATGGACTGTCGGTTCAATTGATTCCACTTGGCAATCTCTTTATGATCAATTTGAATTAGTAAAGCCATCATATGTAGTAGAGATGAAAAATGATATCTATTATGCAGGTGAAACACCCCAATTGCAAATCACCAATATTTCTGGACCTGTTGGATTTCTAATTCTAGTTACAAATGAAGAAGGTGAGCCACACCAACAATACGCTACGTTTGTTCAAGTTGGCAAAGACAAAGTCATCCCATTAGAAATGGATACTGAGCCTTGGATGGATGAGGGCGTTTATTTTGTACATGTATGGAATACAATTGAATTACAATCAACTCTGTTTATTTACATGAACTAAATCACTAATTTCTCTACATTAATTATTGAAAGAACATGTATGAATAACGTATTGGATCTGAGGTGTTTTGAGGTTCAATAATTATTAAAGTATATATTAAAGAAAAATTAAAGATCTGTAATAAATGAGTCTACAAAAGAAAACCATATTTGCACTTCTTCCAATTCTATTTACATTAAGTATTGTGCCTTTTGCAAATGCAATAGTTGATGAATCTGATTTTGCTCTTGAGTTAACCCAGGATGTTTATACCTATCCTGACCATCTACAATATACTATCTGGAATTATGCCGAACACAACCAAACATTTACAATTGATTATTTAGATCCTGATGACCTCGTAACTCAGACTTATACATATATGCAACATGGAGGTTATGGACATGAATATACGCACTATTTTTCTACAGATGATAAAGAAGGAACTTGGACTGTACGTGTGACAAATCCAGATGGAGAAATTAAAAAGGCTTACTTTATCTTCAAAAGTCCAGCATACACACTAGAGATGCAAGACGAATCATATTCCTTTGGTGAGACACCTGAATTGAAAATTATAAACAGTCATGCATCTAATCCTTTCTTTGGAATTATTGTTTTTGATCAAGAACAACAAGTATATTTCCAGGAATTTGAGTTGGTGAATCCTGATTCAAACAAAATTATATCATTAGAATTGGATGCTGAACCTTGGATGGATAGTGGAGTTTATTTTGTATATGTATGGAATGAAATTGGTTCTCAATTAACATCGTTTGTTTATTGGAACTAAAAATTAATATTTCTCTAATTTTGGTTCAATAATTTTTGAATCCCATCTTAAATAATTCATTAATACAACTAGACCTAGTAATAGTAGATGTCCCATGCTTTTGCTCTTCAATTATAACTCCCAAATTCTCCTCAATTTGGGGCATCGCTTTTATTCTGAGTTTTTCTTTTGATTTTTACGACTTTTGATATATTCTCTAAACTGATATTCAGTAAATTGTTTAATGTCTCGTATGTTGAGTTGTTTTAGTTCTGTATCTTGATCCAGTTCTTTTATGACTGATTCTACCAACTTTTTTTGCTGTTGAATGTAAAACCAATCATCTCTTGCCATACTTGCTGTCTGCATTGTATCTTAATAGTGATTACGTTTATACATAAATTTATTGTAAATTTACATAAAGATTATTAACGTTATTAATTAAAGATCAATAATGTCAGAAGAAAAAACCATAACAATTTCATTTTCAAAATTTGCTAAACTAGAGTTGCGAGCAGGTGCAGTTGATGTAATGCTTGAAAATATTCTAGAGAATGCACTACAGAATGTAAAGTATGCACAACAGGAAAACAAAAAAATTTTAAATGAACTTTCTGATATTAGAGAAAAACACGGATTAGTTCTTGATGATTACACAATTGAATAATTATCAAGTAAATTTATATGATAAAGTCTTGCCACTCATAATGAATTATTGGTAACAATTCAATATCATGAGCAACAAGACACATAGAGAATAACTTAATGAATATTAAAGATTATTTGATGATCTAATTCACAACAGCAATAATTTTTAAATATACTTAAATTTTCTAAAATGTATACATAACAAGTGAAGGGGGTTGGGGTTTGATCCCATGATAATGCTTACCAAGTGTAACTTCTAACCATTTACCCCTTCACTATTTCAAATATTGAGAATAAAATCACAAGTTGGATTTAATAAAAATTATTAGTATATAGCATTTGTCATTCAATAATTTTTAAGGATCTGATTTATAACTTAAATCGATCTAAATTGGGTAACAAATTCTTCATGCCAGAAGAGGAGAGGAAAAGTGGTAACAATTCGTCCTCTCACTGGCACTTGTTATTATTCAGTAAAACGAATATAAAATCTTTAAGATACATTTAGATCTTTAAGATTTCATGAATGCTTAAATATCATTTTAAGAAATTTGTTCTTGGTAACAATTCAATGGAGGAAAAAATATGGCAGTTTTTGCTGCAAACGTAACTGATGAAACTGTTGGTCTGTTAGATCAAGTGCTTGCAAGCGAAGAGTTTGTACGTTTCTCTTTGCAAAACAAGTTAAACTTGTCTGACAAGACAATCTTGATCAGAGTATCTTTGATCAATCTCTTCAAACATATTCCAAGTAATGAAGAGATTGCAGAGTATAAAGCTGCTTTGTTGCGTCCACATGAATTTGATGATTTTCTCAAATCCAAATTAGGAGTGGTGCAACAAAATGTGTCCTGATCTGTTTAGCTGCTGCTCTCAGGCACAACAATCTTCTCCTTGGATTTTTATTTATGAAAATACCGATATCTACAGTATTTGTGATATTCATTTCAGATCAGATGCACATAGGACTTTTGTAAAATATGTAATTAATATGAAAATGCCAGAAAAGGTATTTTTGCCAGAAGAATCTTTTGGAGAAGTTTTACTTGAAAAGATGCAATGAATGCCAGACATCCCTTAGTGAGGGATTAAAAGCACCTAACTGTCCTGTTTGTGGCGAGCCAATTCCAGGAGAAGAAGAATTTTGATGAGCAAAGAAGACGAACAATCTTTGACTAGAAGCTTCAAGGAGGGATTTATGGATCCACTCAAAGAGATGGCTGAGCGCTTCAAGACAGAAGGAGAACTCAGAGAAAAGACCCAGGAAGCTCGATACCAATTAACACAAAAAAGACTGGATGTAATTGATAGATCCCTTGAGCGAATTCTCAAACTTTTGGAGGATAAAAAATAATGTCACGCGGAGCACTCAAGGAGCTAATCGCAGTATCTGTGTCACAATTTGCTAGGATGATACAAAATGTTCCACATTCTGAGAAAAAAGAGATTGTAAATGTTTTGACACATCGCGCAAGTGTTTTGGGAGATATTTGAGCATGGTTACAAAAAAAGAAGGAGCTACTATGAGCTGCAAGAACTGTAATGCTGATTTGATTTGCAGGACCAAAGATTACGGAGGAAATTATGCACCAACACTTCAATGGCAAAACTTTGATGGAACGGCACATTACAAGACAACTGACGGTAAGAACTTTAACTGCAACATTCCAGAAGATGAGGATGTTGGACAAACTAGAATTCCAACTAATGCTACAACTCCTAGCACGCCACCTCCTCCAACAATAACGGGATCTGAATTTCAGTTAGTGGTGAATCTTGATAAAAAAATTGATCTAGTCTTGGATGATCTTGAGCGCATTAAAGATATGGTTACTCCATTGTTTCAAAAAATGGTTGATGATCAAATAGGGAGAAAATAATGAGTAAAACTACTACTAAAAAAGAAAAGATTTCATTAAAAGTTGTGGAATCCTACACTCGAGATGTAGGACGTGGAGTTGCAAGAATTGATTATCAAAGTATGGATGCATTAGGACTCTCAACTGGGGATATCATAGAAATTAAAGGAAAGAAAATATCGGTTGCAAAAGCTCTTCCACTATATCCAGCTGATGAAAATAAAAAACTAATCAGATGTGATGGGCTTGGTAGAACTAATTCAGGTATTGCAATAGGTGATTCAGTTATTATCAAAAAAGTAAAGGCAGTAGCTGCTGAAAAAGTTATTGTAGATGCACTAGATCCAATTCCCCCACTTGATGAAAGATATCTTGCAGAGGCATTAGATGGTGTTCCTTTGATTAAAGATACTACATTTATGATTCCTTATTTTGGTGGTCGTTTAAGTTTTAAAGTAAAAGAAATAACACCAAAAGCTGATGCAGTAGTAGTTACAAGAAAATCAGTTTTTGAAATAAAACACAAAGATGATATTCAGACACACAAGATTGCAACAAAGAACTTTTTCAGCGACCTTGGTGAAATGTATTATGATGAATTTGATTCTTTTAAAAAATGTTCACTTAATAAGAAAATATTCAATGAGCTTGTTGGTAAATTATTAACAAAGAGTGAAGGAAGAATTTCACCTCTTACTGCTATTAAATTCATTGACTGTATGGGGGATTTGAGCAGACAATGAATCTAACAATCAATCCAGAATATGAAAAATTAGTTCCCAAATTAACTGATGAGGAATATGAATCTCTTTTCAAATCAATTAAAGAAGATGGTATGTGGATGCCAATTATTGTAAATTCTGAGGGAATGATACTTGATGGTCATCATCGATATAAAATCTGCAAAGAGTTGGAGATTCCACTAAAACATGCAGAAAGAAATTTTGAAGATAAACTATTGGAGAAAAAATTTGTAATTGAAGCAAATCTCAAGCGACGACAACTCAATGACTTTCAAAAAGCAGAGATTGGTGTCTTGTTACTTCCAATTGAGCAAGAACTAGCCATGCACAGAGAAAAAGCTGGTATCACCGTAGCCTCAAATGAGGCTAGGGGTAAGGCAACTAAAATTGTTGGAGAGACAATTGGTATAAAACGTGCCACTTTTGAGCGAGCAAAAAAAGTAATTGAGAACGCAGCTGAGGATGTTAAAGAGGATCTTAGAGCAGGCAAAACAACTATCTCAAAGGAATACCAAAATATACAAAAGCAAGAAAAAAGAGAAAAACGACAAGAACAAATCAAAGAGATTCAGGTAAATCTACCTGAAAATGTTACGTTGCATAATAAAGAATTTCAAAAGGCATACATTCCAGGGAATTCTGTCTCTTTAATTTTCACTGATCCTCCTTATCACGAAAAGTATCTCTATCTTTATGAAGATTTAGCGATACATGCATCACGAGTGCTGCGAGAAGGAGGGTCATTGATTTGTTATGTTGGTCATTATGCCATTGGTAAAATCATAAACATGATGGAAAAGCATGGCTTGTCATTTCACTGGCCAATTGCAGTGATTCATTCAGGACCATCAGCTAGTGTGTTTGGTAGAAAAATCCTAGTAGGATACAAACCAATGTTGTGGTTTACAAAAGGAAAATACGAAGGTGAATTTGTTAGAGATTTAATTAAATCAGAATTTCAGGGAAAAGAACTACATGAATGGGCTCAAAGTACAGTCGAGGCTGACTATTACATAAAATATCTCACAATTGAAAACGAGATTGTATATGATCCGTTTTTGGGTCAGGGAACCTTTGGAGTGGCAGCTGTAAAACTAAAGCGTCAATTCATTGGATGTGAAGTTGATCCAGTTCACTTTGAAAATGCACAGCGACTCATTTCGGAGAAAATTGTATGAGTCATATGTTGTTAGTGTTAGTTATTGCAATTCCTGTATTTATTGCACTTCCAATTGTAATGTATCATTTTTTGATATTTCCAAACATTGATGGTGTGATTCAAGATGTATCCTGGTATAATTATGATGCTCAATCACAGCATTTTCTTTACTGGACAGGATTCTATGCCAGTGGAATAGTTGGTGGAATCTTGGGTGCTTCAGTGAGGAGCAGTAAATGATTACTCCTCAACAATTCCAAGTATCCTCTGATTTGCTTAAAACTAGGCTTCATCTCTCAGAAAAAACAGTAATTGTTCCATTTGGATATGAATCAAGTTTAGATGATTCTATCATTTCTCTTCTAAAAACAAAATATGACACTGGATCCCTATTCATCAGAACACGTCCTGATTTTTTTATAATAGATAATACAGAACTCTACTTTGTAGAGGCAAAACAGAAAACAAAAAATATTGAGGCAATTCAGTTGCTATACAACAAGCAATACGAAAGAATGGGCATTAAGGTAGTTTACAGTTTTCCAGAAATTGTAATTAGAGCAAGTATTATTCCATTGGAGACTGTCATAATTCCAGAAAATTACAAGAAAGAATTTGATGCAAACCTGAAATATTTATTTGAATCAGAAGGAGTGACTGATTTTAGATATGTCAACCATATAACTCAAGGAAGTGGGGATGCATTTGTTCCAATTGAATTAGAAGACTTGAAGCTATTAACTGATGAATTAGTTACACCGGAAAATTATAACTAATGACACGAATCGAAGTGAGAATTCCATTATCTACAAAGATGAATGGTAGTGCTCTTGTAAAATTTTTACAACAATTACAAAAAACTGACTCTCTTTATTCATTGAGAATTGATTGTACTGTGGAGATTCCCTGATGGTAAACAAAAATTTCAGATCAGGTACAGCATTTGAAGCACGTTTTATCAAAAAGCTTCTAGAAAACAAAGACGCAGTAAAGGCTGGACGATTCTATGCATCAAGAGGAATTACTGATGTTTGGTGGGTTGACACAAAAGGAATACACAATGAAGCACAGCTCAAATTCTCAAAGAAAAAGGCCTATATCGCACCCATTGAGCGTGAATCCCTGCATCATTTTGCAAAAAAGATGAGAGGATACATGAAAGTCTGGTTGGTCAAAAAACAATCCAGAAAACCAATTGAGATGGAGTTGTTAAACTGATGCCAAAGGCAGGATTCAAAAGTATTACTGTATCTGAAACAGTTTACGACAAATTTTATCAGGTTTATCAAAAGAGCAAAGCAGCCTTGGCAATGAAAGGTGTCAACAGCTTTTCAGGCTATGTAACTTACATGTTAGAGGATATGATGCAAAAGGACAAGACCTTTGCAAGATATGCCCCAAAGTTTGAAAAAATTTCTGTAGATGATGATAGAATCATACTAAAAGATAATATGGTAAACAGAATTGCAGAAATTACCATCACAGCAGGTGAGTTACATTGTTGTTTATGTGATGATATTGAATGTGTTCATATTGGTTTTGTCTTTTCATTACCTGATGTCTATGAGATTCTAAACTATCATAAAGTGAAAGTGATAAAATAATGGGAAAAGAATGTATTGGCATTTGTAATCGTTATGAGACAACATATAATCGAAAAGCATATGCCAGGGGCTTCAAATATTGCGCAAGATGCAGAACTTTTATCAAAATAACTCTAAGAATGTGTCCTTGTTGTGGGGGATTTTTAAGAACCAAATCTCACCAAAAGTCACTTCAAATCAAACTAATTGTAAGGAGTAAAAATCAATGAATATTCTATCAATGTTTTCAAGCAGTACTTTTTACAAGCAATTTGAAGATTTTTTGAAGTTAAAATATCCTGAAGAGTATTCTGAATTTACAGAAGCTGACAAGCTAGATAGGTTTGAAAATATTTTCATGATGGGTTTAAGGCAAGCTCAAAAATTTCACAAACTAAAACAATCTTGTGATCTTCTATGGGGCGAGAAGCCACCAAGAGCTGATATGATAAGAAAATTGGGAAATATCCTCTGGGAATTAGAATATGTAAAATCATATCCTGTTGTTCCACCCTTAAAAATCCGGGCTGCAATCAAAAAGGTTCTCAGCTCAAGAGACAAGAGAACAAAGGACAGGTATCTGAATTGGATTATACAGTATTCAGATCACAAACCACAATTTAATTCTGTAGATTTAACACAACTAGTAAACCGATTTCCAAAAGAAAAGATTCAGCAAGGAGAGATCTGGTAAGTTGTCATGCTATAAGAGAAAAGATAATGTTGATGATGTTGTTGTACAGACAAAACAATATCATTCTCACTTTATCTTTTTCTTCGAGTATTCACCATTTGGATTTATCCCACAAATTTTCCAGCTATACAATCCCCACAACATCAACAACATCATTATCTTTGGAGAATATAATGAATGAAGAAGAAAATTTTGTAGATGATGAATATATTACAGACGAAAATGATCCCTGTAAAGTAGAAAAAATAACACAAGAAGATTATACTATATTTGAAGAGAAAGAAGAAATTATTGATCATGAGAAAATAATACAATCAGTTCAAACACAAAGTGATGCATCATTTTACAAAAATGATAAGATAATGGAGGATAAGGTACTTGATTCGCTAAAAAAAGGACTGAGAAAATAATGGTATATCTTACAGCATCAGACTATCTGCAAGAATCAAAAAAGAACAAGGTTGTATCTCCACGACGAGGATCACATGGAGGCATTGCAACATCAAAAAAGATCACACTACCAACCCAATACCGAACCCAAAAACACATGTGCTCAAAATGCACAAGAAAGGATGCTGTAAAATACAAAATTACAACAAAAGAAGTAAGATGGCTCTGTCCTTTGTGCCTTCTAAAACATAACAACAAAAACCTAAAAGAAAAGCCTAATTTTTTGCCTGCAAGTAAGCTTTGGAGAAAAGATCAGAAATCACAGCAACAGAAAGCCAACGTGAAAAAAGGAGATCATAATGAGCAGTGATGATTATTGTGACATATGCAAAGGTAAAGGAAAAAACATGTTTGAGGAAAGTTGTCCCTACTGTAATGGAACAGGAGAATGGAATGCCTCTGCTCAGGCTTATCTGAAAAATCATATCTGTCAATGCATATTCTTGGATAGAAAATTTTGTCCTGTGTGTAGCAAAAAATGTCATCATGATTCATCACTTAATCCCAAGCAAATCATAGTTCCTGGCGGAGATGGGGCTGCACCCACTAAAAATTACAAGACTGAGGCTACAATGTCACCAAAAGATGATGAATTGATTATAAGCATGATATAGACACAAAATGTTAGGATTTTTAGCTGTATAGAAATCAAATAAATCATAGCATGCATAACTCAAAACTTTTCTGTTTGCATTTTTTACTTCATTAATTTTTGATGAATGATTTAAATATATACTTATTTTATTACTTTGTGATGGTACGAGAAGGAAGCACAGGAAAGAGCAATCGGATAACTATCATGATAGATATAGATTTGGACAGAAAACTTCGACTCAAGCAAGCAAAGTTGATCCAATCATCAAATGGTAGTGTTAGTTATTCTCGCGTTCTTAATGATACCTTGAGAAAGTGTCTCAAATAACAAAACTGATGCGTGAGTTCAAAAATTATTGAACAACTCACATCACCAAATTTTTATTTAATCTATCTTGAAGATTGGATGTGCATGACGATAATTTTACTCTCTTTGATGAGGTTGACAAATTAGTAAAAATCTATTCGTATGATGATAAATACATCAATAAAGTTGGTCAGATATTCACATCTAAAAAAAGCAGAGAAATTTATAAAATTTTAACTAAAAAAGAACTTAATGCAAAAGAAATTGCTAGACTAGTATGTAAAGGTGATACCTCAAAATTATCGAATTTGTTATTTATTCTAAATAAAATGGTAGATGCTGACCTAGTCACCAAACAAAAAAGACGACAATCAAAAAGTGGTCATTCATTAACATTTTACAAAGCAGTTCCAATTATTTTGGTTGTACCACCAGAGTATCTTGAAAAAATAATGAAAAGCAAGACCCTAAAAGATGCATTACAAAGCATTTTTTCCACTTAGGTATAGAAATTATAAATTTTAGTTCACAATATAACGGCCTATCAACCTATTTTTATAATCTGTATTTTCATTTGATTTGATGTGGGAAAAATGTTTCAAATGTGAGTTGCGCTTTATTTCACATCGTCAAATGTTATCTCATATGAAAAAGGAACATCCAATTGAACAAACTATAATGGATTACAATTGTATTTTTTGTCCTAAAGAATTTGATTTACTTGAGGATATGCTTCATCATATGGAATTAGATCATGTTGGTATTTCTTCACAATCATTAGACTCTGCAACTAAAGCTAGAGAAACCAAAAAACAATTGGGAGAATATGTTGGAGAGGGAGCAAAAGGTGTAAATTTTGAATGTCCTCACTGTTTTGAAATATTTCCAAGTAGTGATAAAGTAAATGAGCATCGCAAAACAATTCATCAAATGCAATTTACCAAAGATGCTCAAAAAAAATTAAACGAATTACCAGCATTTGATGAAAAAACCCCCCCTGAATGTGAGAAATGTAAGGGATTATTTTGTGGATTAGTAATATGTAAAATGAATGGAAGAACTCAAAGTGTGTGTTTGAATTGCTATGAGAATTATTATGGTGTAAACGCATTAAGACGATTAACAATTGGCACTCCTGATGATATATTAAAGAAAATGAAATCACAAATCAAATAAATTATTTTCTTTTTAATTAAAATTTTGGGGCGGATTTTTTTGTCTTCCAACAATCACATACTGAAGTTGATCTTTTTTTATGAAAGGCTCATGGCATGCTGTAATTAATCGCTCAATTTCTTGAGCTGGTTTGTTCATTGGTAGTTTGCGTTCTACTTGGCCAATTATTTGCTTTGACTGTCTAGATATGGAGTCAATAATTCGTTGTTGTGGTATAGTGTAAGGAGGATGCAACAAAATAATTCTAATATGAGGATTTTTTATCAAGTCCCTAATAATATAAAGATGATACAAAAATTCTCTGGTTTCCAAGCTTTGTCATTCTAATTAATGGTTAATTTACTTTTTAATATCGAGCTTTTACTTGTAATGCTCAACTGTTACTGAATCTGACATTGTGATAGAATCTACAACATTAATGGGGGTAGAAACTGAAACAGTCTCTGATATTGTTAATTCATCTTTCAACTCTATTTTAATATCATTCTCAGAGTTATCAAATTCTATTGCATACGCTACACTTGTAATTGATATACTAATTGTAGCTGCAATTATTGCTCCCATAATAATTTTTTTATGAAGATTCAATATAACAAATTATTAAAGATTCCTTAATTAATGTTTTGTAGAATAGTTAGTTTAGAAAATACCCAGAACCAAAAATCAAACCATCATACAGCTTTAGATATGAAACTTTGGTTTCCATCTTGGATGTTTCAGGATTTTTCCACTCATAAGTTATCTTGGTTTGTTTAAATGTCATTAATTCTGAATTTATTTGATCTAGTGGCTCGTTTGTAGTTATCACATCTCTAAACACATTTTTACCCACCAAGGAAGAGTCTGGATGAGCTACAATATCTTTTGTCTTCATCTCCCAAACAAATGCATATTTTATAGTTATATCACTAATATGAAAAGTTAAGCTAGGCGTAAGACCTGGAATCTTTTTATTATTTTCATCATATCTAAAAATAACATTGTTAACAATTTTTTTTGCCGTGAGATAATCTGCATCTTCAGCTAATACTCTTGTAGAGTATGAAACTGGTGGGGATTCAGCTATTTTTAATGAAGGATATTTTGAGCTGTCTTTAGTTATTGGAATATCTGTGTTATTTTTAATATCTTTCTTCATTTTAGTATCTTCTTTAATTTCTGCAATCTCTTTTTCTACTAGAGTGTCTTCATTAACAATAAACATAATTCCTATTACAATAATAGATCCAATTATAATCGCTGTAAGTATTTTATAAGATAACTCCAATACAAAAAAATCTTGAGGATCCTTAATTAATGTTTTTTATCTGATGAGATGCCTATTTCCCACTTTTACATCAATTAATAACAAAATCATTTCTTTGGTTGGGTTATTTCTATTTGAACCGTCTCTAATGGATCATCAACTTTATTTCTGTGAATGGAAAACAGCTTTGGTTTCTCAAATGATATGGTACATTCAGGGCATCCATAAACCAGAATTCTGTGCTCGTTTGGTGCCTTGGGGTTTGATAACCTAGGGTAATACACTAGTTTTGTGCCACAATCAACACAATATCTATTTGTTCTACGAGTCATGTTCTTTCTCCACATATAACACACTGTGGTCTGTCATGAGATTTTTCAGCTTTGGGATCTTTTCTTGTGGCATACTCATTACGACATGGCTTTCCATTGATTTTTCCTTCACATTTGATTATCTGCATCAGTTTTTTACCTCTAAGCTCATGGTTATTTCATAACCTTTCTGATATAATAAGGTGATGTTATAACCCGTATCTAACCCACAAACAAAAAAATAAAATTGACTTCAAAATACCTTTAATTGAAAACTTTGAAAATCATTTTTTATCAAAGTCTCCACTAAACATTACAGATATCATATAGTTTAGAAATTTCTTGTACTTTATCTTGAAGCTTTTTGCATGTCCTGTGGTTCTATGATGAGCTAATTCATGACACATTAATTCTACTAAGGCAAAGTTTCCATAAAGCATTACACGATCCTGATAATTTTTTACTTTTGTTCTAAGACATTCTCTATCTGATAATACCTTTTGCTTGATCACAATTCTAGGTGGTTTCTGATTTGTGTACCATGCATAGCCTGACATATTTTTACCACAACATTTTCTATTCTTTGCCTGATGAGGCAAGATAGTATCGTCTTTAATTTTCATCAAGTCGTTTGGATATTTTTCTTTTAGAATGTTTGCTACCTTGTAACAAATTTCTAATCCTTCCAATACTTTTTGATCTGGTATTTTTGTTTTCATAATATCATTACGTCATACTTTGTTAAAAACATTTTATGAATAGAAAATTTTCTTACAATAATTTTTGTAAAGTCTTGTTCGTAAAATTATTTTTCAAAACAAAAAAAATTTCCCAGCGCCCCCTAGTTTTCTAAAAAATTATTGGTGTTCTGTGCATACGAGCTCGCCATCATATGCTGATTTACCTGTCCATGTGTGTAATGTAAATCTAACACACTTTACACAATATTGAAACTTTGTACCAGTCATTTCTTTGATTTTATTTGAGATTCTAACAGAGAGTCAGTAAGGCTGTCAAGCTCCAAAAGTTTTTCTCTGAATTTATTCCAGTCTTTAGCTGTATGCAATTTTATAAGCTCAAGCATTCCGTCTGTTATTTCTTCTAGTATAATGTCAGTCATTTCTTTTTAGTTAATTTTTTTAATAGTTTCAAGGCTAAAAGTCCCTTGTCTGTAATTTTTACTTGTTCTTCTTTAGTATCCTTGTTTATTCTGTGAGACACATATCCATTTTTAACGAGTTCTTTTGCAATCTGTTGTTTTGTTTCTTCTTCAATCTCTTTAGGACTCATTTTGAAATCTCCCAGTGTGCATTGGGATGAAGCTGCGCCCAATCCAATAGAATAGAGGTGATATATCCTGCATTGCCCATTGTAGGACACCAATAATCAAAAATCCAGGCTTCAGGGTTTGAGAGGTTTGCCACTCCTTGCATCTCATCTCTTTGTCTTTTGTATTGTTTAGTTCCAAGTTTTTCTACACATTTTTTTAAAATCTCTATTGTATCTTGAGCTTTTTTTCCATGAAGAAAATCGGGAAGACTTTGATCAATGGCTAAATGGTACAGTTCTGAATAGTTATATGTGACAAGCATTGAGGCTTCTGCTGTTCCCTCCAATCCATTTTTAGAAATGCATATAGTTGATCCTGCGTTTTGTCTTGGTATGTGAACGGTCCCATTTTCATCAATTAAAGTAACATCCCAGCCCATCTAAAACATACTCCATACAAGATTATAAAACAAGTTTACATATGCCTCCATTCTAGCTCCAGCTCTTGCCTCTGCAAGCAGAAGGTTCTGTGATTCGTGTTTTCTATCACCTGTCTCAAAGTCTGATATTTGATTCCAAAAATTTTGAATTATTATTTTATCATTCAATTTTTACTTCTCCAATTTGATAAACATCTTATCAGTTTCACTATCTTTTCCAAAAATAGCAACAAAAATACTATTATCATCAAATTTCATCAATGAAGCTTTATTCATTGCATCGAGTTGATCAGCATCATCATATTCTGTTCTTATTGGTTTTTCACCTTTCTTCTGTGTGAGTAGAACAATTGTCATTGCAATCCCTCCAATATTTTTTCAAAGAATTCACTGGCTTGTTTTATTTCTGTATGTGAAAATACCTGTGAGTATTGTGGTATTTGCTTTCCCTTTGGCAGATATTTTCCACCCCTTCCAGCCTTGATTCTAATTTGCTTTTGTTCGTTTTCCAAGAAAATTACAATTACGTTTTTTTGCTTTGAAGCTGTAATTATAAAAGCACTCTGCCCAGAATCTGCAAAGCCTAAAGACGTGTCAACTTTCCAGCTCAGTTTTTCCAAGTGATCAGCTATTGCCTTTTGTATGGCTAGAGTATCCCATTTGAGAGCATGACTAAATATCATTTAGAATCTCCGTATATATGATGACTGATTTTTGATATGGGCTTAATCGCTTTGTATTAATTGCATCCATGATTTCATCGCGTGTTGAGAGGACACGAATTTTTTCCCCCTCTCTTCTCCAAGATACAATAGAAGAGTCATTTTTCTTAAAGGCTTCTTCTATCATGTTAAGTGCCATATTTGCAAGCATTCCATCATTTTTGGTTGAAATTTCCAAAAGAATATTTTTTCTCAAAATATCCTACCCCTTAAAAATTCTTTAATCTCTTCATCAGTGAGAGGATGACCGTTTTTGATTTCTAATAAAGTCAAATCCCACCACAACTCTTCACAGTATATAGGAAATTGCTTTATCAAGGATATTTCTTGTATTTTATTCAATTTTTAATCACTCCCCCACATCCTAAACATTTCTTTTGATATGTAATCTCCTCATTTGTTCTGATTTTTTCAGATTGGATTGTACCAAAGTATTTTTGGTGCTCAATACTTGGACAAGTTACAACCCCAATTTTTTCTACTAAATCCAAAATAATTACTTTATTTCCTTTGGATTCATTTAGTTTTTCTATTTGGGAAACAATTTCCAGGGGCATCAAAAAATAACCATCCATTGAGGCTTTTACATAGTCTTCAGGTATCAATTTTTTTCCTCCAATTGTATTTTCTTAACTTCACCTATTAATAAATAAAACAGGTTTGAAAAGAAAATGATGATTTTTTGGCTTGTTTTCATATAAAAAACCTCAAGCGTATGAGCTAGTATAGCATGGTTTTCCGTCCCATTTGTGGTACTCTCCAAGATAAAGAGAGTCGCTATATTTTCTAACTCGTAAGAGTCTTTTTTCTGAGTTTGTGACATTTGCAGGATCTGCTATTACTTGACCGCTCATGTCTGTTAGTGTTTCAACTTGTTTTGAGCCAATACTAATTACTCTGGCAGATTTTCCGCTTTTTGTAACTTCGATGACTTTGACAAAATTAACATTTGTCTGATCATATCCCCATGAACGCTCAAAAATATCGCCCACTTCGACTTTTGTCATGTCAATTTTTTTAGATGCTTTTTCATATTCAACAGTTTTTGCAGCTTTGACATTTTTTTCTGCCTCTTCTAAAATAGAGCGAGGATCAAGTTTGAAATCCTCACCATATCCTAAAAAGTGTTGTACAAGTTGAACACCTTCAACCCAGTTTGAATCATCACCATCAGAATAAACGACTATATCGTTTTTGAGGTGATGTTTTGCTATGATTAAAACCACATTTACGGCTAAATCATAGGGTTTGTAGTTTGTTTTGGTACAATTAAAGATGTAACCATTTTTTTCGGCGTTTTTGATTTGTTCTTGTGGTATTTGCTGAGTTATTGCAAATGTTTCATATGAACAATCACCACCACATACACGGGTTTCAAGTTCACGACCTGCAAACCAATTGCCTTTTGTTAATTCAGCTAGTTCGCTGAATGTGTGATCAGGTTTTACACCGTTAGCGGTTTTTGATGGCCAAGCTAAACCAATATTATGTTCTTCATGTCCACATTTTTCAAGACCATTAAATGCCAAGTCTTGAGCGTTTATCAATGGGACATTCTGACCGCCATAATCACCAAGTTTGACCCCTAAATGATCCATTATTGGAATCATTTTCTCAAAGTCTTCACCTATCTGAATAAATGCATCAGCGTTGAGAGTTGGCTTTTGATAATAATAATGAGTATATCCCATTATTGATCAATCTCCTGATTTTTTATTACTATACCATTTAGTAAAGTAATTTTATATTTTAGAGTAGACATTTTATCTAAGTCCACCCCTTGGCATGACCAAAAATATTTTCACAGCTTTGACCGTTTTTACAAATTGGGCACAAGTCTGTATTTTTTCTTTCTATTGTTGCGTTTGTACTTTTCATTATGGTTATACTATAACCCATACATTATATTAAGGTTATGCCATAACCCACCATTTACCCCATAATCATCATTATCATTAACAGCTGCGGGGTATGTGTGTTCAAATAATACATACAACTCCTTAATAGAATTATAATTTACTCCTGGATTATGGATATAATAGAATTAGATCATGAAATTATAATTACTAAAGAAGCTATTAAAGAACTAATAGAAATAAATGATTATGGGGCATTAAAGTTAGCACAGTCTGATTTATCTTATTTGATATCATTATTGAATAATTAATATTTTATAATATCTATAATGAGTAATAGATAGATGCGTAGACTTTCTTTGGGTTTCACTTAATAGTTAACTCGTAATTACATTTTGGGTTTCTTGAGTTAGTTAACTCGATCCTTGCATGTGGGTTTCAACCATTCAATGTCTGTTTTTTTACTTGGCACATATGTAAAAACTAGACGTATCGCCCGCGCGACACGATAAAATGGTACCCCCTACCCCCCCAATATAAGGACACCGTAGCCTCAAATGAGGCTAGGGTATTTTGTAATGATTTGTCCATATGTTCGATATTCGTTAAATATTTCTTAAATTGTTGGTTATTGTATAGTTCTCATAGTCTTTAGTGTGATACCTACCTTGTTGTATGTTGCATGCATTATATCGTTCCTAGTTGTCACACCCCCCCATATTTCCCATATTATCACTTGATCTTATCATATGAATATATGACGAATACCGCAGCATATGCCCCCTATGAAAAAAGGAGTGTCAAAAGGTGAAGGAGTCCCAACGAACATCAAACACCCTGAAGACGAAGCGGATTGATTTTTTACCTGTGTGCCTTTACAATCCTCTAAAATTAAATTGGTACCATATAGTTAATTTTTTAAATTTTAGGGCGCCTAGATTAATAATATCTAGATCAGTTCTGGTACCATATAGTAATTTTTTAAAATTAAGGGTGCCTAGATCTATATTTTAATTTAAATAATATTATAATTAAATTATAGTAGCCATCGCCCTGCGTCCTGTCACGGACTTATGCAAGTATACCACAGGACGATGACTTTTTTTTAATTATAATTACAAAGTAATATGCATTTTAATTTAATAAATTATAGATACCCAGCAAATTTTGCCGTAGGCAGTTAAAACCACCTTATATTAAAAAACATGCAAAGGGTATGAAGTTATGAATAATTGAAATGCAAATTTTTTTAAAAAAAAGGGTACGCCCCTTTGAAATTGACTTGGTACCATATGATAACTTTTTAAAATTAGGGGTACCTAGCATAAATTATGAAATGTGAAGGCTGTTATGGAACGGGAATAATATTATCCTGTGACAGGGAAAAAGGCTCAAAATGTAGAGATAGAATGTGTGAGGAATGTGACGGAACTGGTGAATCAAAGAAATCTCAAAAATGACATATGCTTGAAATAAAGTAAATTGGGACAAAATTGATACCATATAATTAAATTTTAAAATAAAAGAGCTTGTAATAATTTTTTGATGCCCTTTATTGATTATGCTGTAAATAATTACTGTAAACGATGCGACTTGAGATATTCAAAAAAGGAAGAGGCATGCACTATCTGTAAACATCAATTAAGAAAAGCAGCACGTAAAACAAAAAAGAACAAAGTTAAATTTAAAAATGAATAAAGTAGTACCAAATTAGATCCGAATTGGTACCATATGGGTAAAATTTAAAATTTACCCTACCTGGGTTTTAATTATTGGGACAAAATTGTAAAGGAATATGTAAAAGATATGAAGCACCAAAAGTACAAAATTTTTTACGTTACTCTACAGGTCAGAAAAGATGTAGTTTTTGCGATATATTTTTCATTACTGACTCTTTAAGATGTATTTGTTGTAATGCAAGGTTGCGAATAAAATCGCGCACCAGAGACAGACGTATTTGAATTTTGGTTTCTTGTTTTGTATTATATTACTTGTGTAAAGTCTGGTCTTTCAAAATCAGGTAAACCTTTCTTTTGTTTAGTTCCTTTCTGTACTCTTTTTTTGTGGGTGTTCATGTGTCTTGCAAGTCTGATCTCATCAGTGAATTTCATATCACATATTGTACATGGAAACATAATGTATGATGGACTTGATACTTAATTACTTTTTAAGGAATAATGTTTAAGGTTCTGTTAAGTTAGCGAGGCTTTGTTAGGGATCTTTTAGGTGTTAAGTGTCAATTTTCTTAATGTGTTCTTTTGTGATTAGTTGTGCTTTTTGTTCTCTTTGATTCATTTCTTACGTTATAGGTATAGTTTATACAGAATATAAGTATATCTGCATACTAAATACTTAATAGATATAATGTATAAACCATTGTGTAATAGAATATGGCTAAAGTGAAGCTAGATGGATTTCAATGTGAGAGGTGTGAACATATGTGGCTACCTAGAGCCAACACCAAAGGTGAACCTGTAATTTGCCCCAAGTGTAAAAGCCCCTATTGGAACAAACCACGAAAATTCAACTCAAAGAAAAGAGGTAAAAAGAAATGACCTTTGAATTAATTACTAAACCACCAAAACAAGTAGCATGGCACATTAACATCCATGAGAAAATGAGTAAAAGCAAACGGATTATTGATTCAATGTCTCAAGGGGAAATTTATGAAATGTACAAAAATAGAGAATTCATCTGTGATGATTGTGGTGAAAAAATATCTAATACTCATTTATTGCCAATAGATGAACACATAATTCATTTGATTGATCCATCTGATTATTGGGTTTGTGAAGGTTGCACCCAAAAGGATTTTCATAATAAGAATGTAATTGCAAGTGATCTGTAATACCCACAGACTTAATAATTACTAGAACAGATATTGTATTATGGCAGATCATCAAATAGCATGTGTTCGTTATGAAGATGGTGTTATCGAACATGTGGGAGTGGGTGGAACTCTTTATTCTATTCCAGAAATTGTAGAGAGTATGAAAAAAGGACATACATTTCACACATACAGAGATAACACGTATGCAGAAGTAGTGAGAAGATGGAGCTCAAAATCAAATAGATATTATCTTACCACAGAACCAGATAATACCTACCAAAACAACTTGGAATTTCTACCAAGTTGTTAATTTTTTTCTAGGTCTCGACACTTAACACGAATAAGATTTTATGATAAGCCTCGATAACTTAACAGTACCATGTTTAATAATTCTTAAATGCCATTCATTGATATTACCTAATTTTTAGATTGTTTTATGACTTGCAAGGGAGTGTGCATAAAGTACAAAATCAAAAAACCCCGGATTAGTAGTGATGGTAGATATTCATCAGGGCAAAAGCGATGCTCTACATGTGATATATTTGTCAAATGGGATGGAATCCATTGTCCGTGCTGTAACTTTACTTTGAGAATGAGACCACGCAATACACGCAACAGACACAGATTGGAAGAAATTAACATGGTACAAAGGATCTAGTAGATTTTAAAAACAAGTAATCTAGATAATTTATATGAAAACTCCAAAAGAGATTGAAGAAAAATACGAAGAGCTAAATCAAAGAATGAGTTCCATGATGCCTGATGAAAAAAGCATCAGAGAACTTAGAGATTGTTTGGCAAGTGATGATCCAAAAGCCAGACTTGACATGTTTGCAAAAACTATGATGTTATCAAGTGATACAGTATCTACTGACGCTCAGAGGTATATCTTGGAATGGGTATTGGGGCATCATGAATAAGATTGCCGATACTGCTATAGTTGGTAATGGAACCTTTACACATTATTGCCATAAAATAAAGGGTTTTATGATATTACGAGTACATCATCCAAACTGTCCATTGTGTTTACAAAAAAATCCTGATTACATCTCAAACAAAATGGTATACGTTGTCAGTAATTTGCTTACAGGATCAATTGTAATGATATTTGCTGATGAAAAAAAAGCCATACAATATATCCAAGATCGTCCTTTGGATAATTTGGCATTAGGTGATACTGGATATGTTGAATAATGTATAGAGGAAATCTTTTTAGATAATTATAACAAAGCCTATAAAACAAAAATACACTATACAAGAAATATGAAAGTGTATGTTTGCTTTGAGGCATTTTATGGTGCAGATGTTGTGACAGGATCAAAACAAAAGGCATTTTATGAAAAAACCAAAGCCAAAAAGTATTGTAAGAAACGACAAGCTGAATTAGACAAAAACAAAAATAATACTATAGATGCAACTTATTGGGAGCTTGATATGGAATGATTGAATCCTATTTGATCAAGCCTGTAAATCCAAAAAACGGCGACAAGTATACTACCAAAGATGGTGTCTGGTTTATTTTCAACAATGGACGATGGGTAGTACTTGAGAAAAAGCCTAATTGAAATTACTTCTGGTGGGTAGTTCAAAAATTATTGAACGTTAATAGTTATAACTTTAACTCTCCAGAAAAAACTACATGCTTCTTTACCATACCACCTCATGGCATTATCTATTAGTGTTGTATGTTTTTGGTAAGAATTTTTTCACAGAGAATAATGATATAGATATGGATGCAACAACAAAGGCAAATAAAATTATCTGGACTAGAAAACCTCGAGTTGTTAATTTCTGTCCTTATTGCAGAGCCATCGTTTTGGCTGTAATTATAATTCCATTTGTTTGGATATGGAGAAAACTTCCACACAAACCAAAAAAAGAAAAGACTCATGAAGAAATTATGAAAAACATGAAACGAAAAAATATTATCATCCGCTCAATTGCAGGAGGAATTAATATCGTACTTGGAGTAGGAAAAATTTTTGATGGTGAATATGCAATTGCGGCATTTCAAATAGGAATTGGTATTATTTTGATTTTACTTTTTCAGTTTGCCCATTGGTTTTTACCTCCCTTTAGAGTTCTTTTTAAATTCCTTGAAAAGCATTGGCCAAAGAAAAAACAAAAAGTAAAACAACAAAAACCAGTCAAGAGTCCAAGTTTGATTAAAACTTACTTTACAGAAAACCATGAAAAGTTTTGTCCTGCAATTGCATTTGTTGATCCAAATGATACGGAGACTAGAGTATAGTGGAGATAAAGTCAAATAGACTGCAACGCTTTGAAGAAATTCTCAAAAAATATGATAGTGAACTGTTTTTGTATTTTAGTCCTAATAATCAAAAGTCACTTAATTCCATTAATTTAAAAGACTTGTTTGCAGCTACGACAAAATGGTCTAACTTATCTGCGCAGGGACTAGTTTGTGGCATATTGGGATGCAGTCAAGAACCTGACAAAGCATGTGGCATATGTGATTGTCATTATTGCTCAGAGCACATACAATGGCATTTTCATTCATCAACAAATTTTGGAATACTAGAAAAAGATTCATCGGAGATGAGATAGTGGAACGCAATTGGCTTATCTGTGCTCAGCTTGGTTGGTATTGTGCAAAACATCCAAACATCACAAGTGATGATTTACGATATAAAATTGACGAATTTTTAATAGAATCAAAATTTACTCCATTAGGAACTGAAGAGGGAGACTTGAGATTACTTGATGAGATGATAGGTGAATTAACAATGGCAGGAATCGGTAGAGGATTCAATCGCAAGGATAGGAGAAAGACAAGAGTTTGAGATATTATGAACTACAAAGCAGAAATAAAAACATCTGGTGACTTTAAGCATGATCCTCAAGGTGCAATAGATGCACTTGAGAAATCTGGATTTGCAGTATTTATGATTGGAAAGAATTGGTATACAGACAAGCGAGCCCAAAAAGAATGGCGGTTTGCAAAAGACATGAAAAAACCAATGCTGTACATTATTGCGCAAGACGGCATTGCTGGATTTAGAACTGATATGTTTACTGAAACACTAATTGGTACTGTTAATCACTATGATGATATGAATGAGACTGGCAATTATCTTCAGGCAATAATGGCTGCATACATGAAGAACTTGGATGACTCGTAAGGGTGAATGGGTTTCATCTGCACTATGACTCGTACTTCTTTAATGGTTTTCAAAGTTATGGTGACTCGTATTACTTTGTTGGTTTTCGCTAGATAGCTGACTCGTATATCATCTTTGGGTTTCATGATAGAGGTGACTCGTACCATTTAGGTGGGTTTCACTCTTTTCCTGACTCGTTCCATAGGTTTGGGTTTCAGAATAGATATGACTCGTACATAGTTGTTGGGTTGCAGGAATTATTTGAACTCGTAATCGTACTGTGGGCTTCACACATTTCGTGACTCGTTAGGGATGTTTGGTTTTCTTAGATTACTTGACTCATTACGCATTAATGGTTTTCATGGAGTGGATGACTCGTTATTTGCTATTAGGTTTTCATATGCATTGTGACTCGCATGAGATTTGTGGGTTTCAAACAGATTTTGACTCGCCTCCTTTCTTTGGATTTCATGGACCATATGACTCGCACCTAAATGTTGGGCTTCAAATGTATGTTGGCATCACCAATGTTTTGATTGTTTTATAGAGTATTTTAATTTGTTATTTCAAATTTTCTTTAACGTTTGATTGTATGGTCTTTCTTTGCTCTTTAGCTGCACCCATTGCATTGAAGAATATTTGCATAATTCCTTGTGGGTATTTCTCAGGATATAATATCATATCTTCTAACTTGTCATATGCTAGCCAATGTCCCATTTCTGCATCTGCTTGAGATGTGTATCTTGCCTGAAAATCTAACCATTCTCCGTTCTGTTTATTTTCAATCATAGTCTCCCAAAAATATTTAGAATCAATTGAATCCTCAAAAAAGTTTGGTGGGACTTGGGGCATTTCTAAATGAGTAGTATAGATAGTGTAGTTGTCCTTGTAGGTAATAATACACCACTTGTGTCTGAGCTGCATCTTGCCGCATTTTGGACAAGCTGATTCCTTGCCATATTTTGGATCATCATTTACCCAAAATGATCTAAACTGCATAGTTTCACTAAATGTATAATTGGTAAAACAACAAGAGCACTGAAAGGCTATTCTTTTTTGCCACTTTTCCTCAAAAGTTTCAGTATCTTCTTTACAATTCATTATCCTACATTCCAAGTTTGTGGTCTTTGAGGATTTGTATCCATTACCATCTTTAGTTTGATAAATTCCTTGAGGTCTACAACTGTGAATACCTTTTGTGCTCCAACTACCATCTGTGGATTTCCAACTGGAACATATCCAATAGTTGGGGCACTTTGTTTTGCAAACTTTACTGCATCTTTTAATGTAAAATCAACACAAAAGTACAGTCTTTTTTCATAATCTTCATCCCATATCTCAAACTCTCCTTGAATCACTCCATCAGTTAATGAAAATCTATTTGCAGCATCAACTTCTTTATCCATTAATTTCATCACTGGAAATATTTGCTCATTTGGTAATTCTATTGCCATGTTGTATAATCCAAAAGGACCATCAACTGAAATCATACTGTGTGTTGTGTCTAGCTTGTCTTTTTTTCCATGATACATCTTCCATGCCTTATGATCTTTATCTATTTTATTTTGAGTCATTTTTTTAATAATTTTGCCACTAGAAAAATTGCCTTTCCTTGTTTGTCTGCAAATTCTTCTAGCTCGTGTAATGCGCGAAGATTTTCCCATGCCGAGTTTGGAGATTCAGAACGTAATAGCTTAAACATTATAGTAACGTATTCCTTGCAAAAAGACATCTCTTCTTTTCCTTCAAGGCTCAAATTCCTTTTTCTCCTTTCTTGATAGCTTTTTCAATACAATCTATTCCTCTTCTGGTTATTGTAAAATTATCCAGTCCTGGTTTTATAAAACCATCATCTGCTAAACTGGTCAAACATTTCTCAGCTCTCTTCCTTGAGATGCCAAACTTTTTCATAGCTCCTGTGATTATTCTTTCGTCTACTTCACCCATTATTTTTCCTCCAATGATTTTTTCATTTGTTCTACACTTGCCTTTGTGTAAAATTCAACGTTCTTTCCATCAAAGTTCATTCCAATTATTTTACCTCCTCTTGGATCCTCTTCAATTTTTTTCATAAACTGCTGAAAGTCAAATGCACGATACATCCAACCTTTTGTAAATGGAACATTTTCTGAATCCAAAGTCCAGAATTCTTTCTCTTCACTCATTCTCATCACTCCATAACGGAAAGTAGTGCAAGTCTTGCTCCTTTATTCCCTCCCGAATAATTATAATTGTTGGAACCCTATATGCAATTCCATTATGATCAATTACTTTTTTGAATTCACCATATTCTTTAATAATTGACTTCTCTGCAAATTTACTTCCATCATTTGTAAGTTTGAAGTCAGCAGGCATTATTGGATTGTCATTTTTTTGTAATAATCCAATGTCTATTAATTCCTGAATCTGTTTTTTTGCCTCTTCTTTTGAAATACCAAATCTCTCTATTGCGTGACGGATTATCTCCTCATCAAGTTCCATTACTTATTCCTCTTTTGTCTTTTTTTAAGTGGGGCTCGCTCAAGTGACAATCTAAATCTAGCATTTGGATTACCCATGAGCATGTCTGTAATCTCTGCACTAAATTTATGATATTCAATATCAAACATAGAAAGCAATTCATGTCCTTTACCATAAATTTTTGGCATCTAGTTATTCAAACTCCTGAATCTACCTGACTTTAAGAGAATGTCTTTCTCAATTGTATCAAGTAACATGTCAAGAACTGATGTCTTTTCTTGCAGATACTCAATTGAGAGATGATCTCCGTGTAACATAATGCCTGCGCAATCTTTGAATCCTTTTTTGCGAACATGAGAAAACATTCCATTATTTTTACATCTAATCTGATTGATCAGAGTAATCAGATATTCAGTATCAATTCCTTCTTTCAATTTGTCTCCTATCTGTATAGTTTAATATCATCATACATGCAAGACAGATTCCCCCAATGACAATGTTAGGTATTACTGCTTCTTGGGCATCATGACCTAAAGCAATTCGTATCAGTGCAACAACTGATGATGCGATTGCAACAAATGCAAATCCTGCATATAGTTTAATCTTCATGTGATTCATCTACCAAAATTACTCCTGCACTCTTTGCTATCCTATTTGAGAAATCCAGCATATCGCTGATGCAAGCTTGTTTTTCTGTGTCATCTATCTGTAGTCGCTCCACCCATCCTCTGATAATTCCAGCAAGAAAGGCATTCTTTGCATTGTTCATTTTCTTATAATCTTCTATTTGCTCTTCTAGTGATTTCATTTATCAGTAAACGCCTCCACAACACTGTGACCTAAGAGTTGTTTTGCATAGGGCTCCGTAGCTTCTAGTCCCTGCTGCCTTCGCCATGTCTGCCAAATATGTGCCAAAAATATCTTTGATACTTTTCTCATTGCTCTGTTATGAATATGACCATCATTGAACATTATCTTTCCTCCAACTGTTTTTCTGGTTGGATGTTTTTTTCGCTCATCTTTTTTAATTTTGTCATATAATTTTCTGTACTTTGATTTAGTTGCTGATTGTTTAACAAATGATGAAGATGCTTTCCAAGCTAATACCTTTAGTCTGTCATTCCAGTTTGATTGATATCCCGTCATTCTCTTTTGTAGGATTGGTTTTGTTTTCCCATTACAAAGAGGACATGTTTCTAATGGATGCAGTTTTTTTGCAATCTTTCCTGTTTCATATTTTACTTCAACTGATGTTGGTTTATTGCAATTTTCACAAAAGCGGTTCATTCCATATCCTGAATACTGCCAGAGACTAGAGACATGATCAAACTTTTCAATATCATCAATGTATGAGATTAATCCAGCTGACAACATTGGACCAATCCCTTGAATCTTTGAGAGATACTGTGTGTATAATGCATGGTTTTTTAGTTGTTTTACAATTAATTTTTCAATGTCTTTCTCAAAGTTGTGTGAATTTTCCATAATGGTAGTAATGCCGTAAATGGATAACTCCTCCTCAGTTAGTGTATTTTCACGCTGAGATGATCCTATTCTTAGCTGTGTCTGAATTCTTTGCCCCTGAAAGTCATAGTAGATATCAACTAGGGTTCTAAGCAGAAAGTGTGGTATGTCTTCAGTGTCTTTGAATGGAATTGGAACATCTTTAGTTCTTGCTGGTTCGGGTTGGATATACTTTGGTCCTTTAGTTTTCTTTGTATTTGGTTTCTTTTTTATTACTTTTTTCTTGATTGTAGCTTTTCTCTTTGCAACTATTTCTTAACATCTCCCTTTGATAGTCTGAGTCCTATCTTTGGACCTGCGATATCTATGATGTAGTGATATATGCCTCGCATTGCAAAAGAGTCTCTTTTTTCTGCCATGTCTCTTATCTTACTAGAGTGAGACAAAATATCTCCAAGTGCAATCATTTTGTCGTCACTTGTTTTATTCTCATAGTATATGCGGAAAAAATTTCTCAGTAAAGTATAGTGATAAAACATAGAGTCTTGGTTTGTTGCAATCTGTGGGAGTAACTTCAAAAATAATTGCATTATCTTGATGTCTGTTGCTGTGATTGATTGGATAAAATCATCAATAGCTAGTGGTCTTACTGGTCGAATTGATGTAGACTTTGAATAGTAAAGACAATTAATAATAGTACGAAATGTAACCTTTCCTGCTTCTTTATAGTGGGCACAATATTCTCTCATCTCATTGAAGAATCTTTGCTTACCATTGTCAAGTGCTTTGAGATGATCAGTTAGTGTAAGTGGTTTTCCAAGGTTTAGTCTTCTGTAAATTTCTCTTCTGTTTCCTCCTAGGTAGTTCATTAAAATTAGGTCATAGTTTTGCAATCCAAAATTCTCTCTGGCATATCGCAGTGCTTCAACTCTGTGCTGTCCATCTAACACTTCATAGTCTGATGATTTATTTCCAGAGCAAACTCGCAGAACATTATCAGTAAATTTGTTATCCATCATTGCATTGGCAATCATGTGAACTTTCATTTTTGAGATTTTTCGCTCAAATGAAGCATACTCAAAATATTCTTCTATTTTATTAAGATCAAAATTATTAAGTGCAATCACCTTTGCTGTAGGTGGCATGTATACTGTTTTTGACAATAATTTGTTTAAGAAATATTGTATTTAGTATCGATCGTTCAATAATTATTGAACCAAATATTTCACTTTTTTTAATTATCTATACCTAAATCTTTTGTTTACTTTAATTTTTGATATCTGGAATCCTTCTGGATCATATTTTGTCTTTCCAATCATACAGTATATGATGCTCATGACAGAATCTTTTGGATGGTTCCATTCTTTCTTGGCTTTTTGTCGTGGGTCTTCTTTTGAAATTTCTTGATTACTCTTATCCAAGTCTTTTCTTGTAGTATCACAAAAGTCATCAAGCAAAAAGTCACACTCCCAGTCCTTTTTCATTGGGATAATTAATTGAGATACTGGTTTGCCGTTTTCATCAGGTACTGTACTTCCAACAAAGTCAACAAAGTTCTGAATAATTTGTGTCTTGTCTACTGAATAGTATTCTTTTTTCTCACCTACAGTTGGCGCATCAATTACGTCCTGGCTTTTGTGGCGCATTGTCTCTTCTGTAATGTTTCCTGAAGTCCAACATCCCTTTACCTTACCACGTCCAAGTCCTTCTATTTTTTCACCAAATGATGTGTATCCGCCGTTTTGCATCAGAGTTACTTTGTCTTTTCCATAACCCAAATCAGCTACACAGAAATCACAGCAATAACTTTTGAATAGTTTTACAAAGTGTGCAGCCTGATCATATTCGTGCTCCACAGGGCGCGAATCAATCCATGCAAGCTGATATCTGTTAGTCTTTCTCCACCAAATAATAACAGAGCCAACAGTTTTTGAAGCAGCAGGTCCTGAGCCCCAGTCGATTCCAAGAAATATTAAAATCTCGTTTCCATACTGTCTTTTTAATTCACCTATCTCTTTCGGAGACAGTAACGTCTTGGTATAATCATAACATGCCTCAACCATTTCTGGTGTGATCGGTCTGCGCATTGCCTTGAAGAAATTTCCATAAACGTGTGCTTGTACAATACTTGTTGGATTGTATTTTTTTTGGAACTCGATAGAGTTTTCGGGTCTTGTTTTATAGAGATTGACTGCATCATCAATGGTAATCGGAATTCTTGCGAAAATGGATTGAGGCATGTGGTATCCTCTGTACTCCTTATTCTCTGGATAATTTGCAACCCACTTTCCTGCTACAATGTTTTCTGGATGCTCATTTGTAAGATAACCCTCATCATCGAATTTTAATTTCTCTCTCCAATCTTTATCCGTAAATCGCCATTCTCGCTGATCCGATTTTTTCCAAAGCTTGTACCATTCAGAGCCAGCCTCACCACCTATTCCTAAATAGTAACACTGGCCTTTAGTCTGGGTCATAGAGTATAATGCAGCAGCTCGGAACTGCAACTCTTGATACTGGCATTCATCATATACCATTAACCAGTTTGTCATTCCCTGAACATTGTTGTATTCGTTTTCATCAGTCCTGACATAAATTACAGAATTGTTTGTAAGATTAATCTCTCCAACGTTTGCCCTACCATGCATTAAAAATGGAGTAAGTAATTCATTTCGCAGCATCGTATCTTTTCTGAATCTCTGTTTGGACCAAGCAGAAACTCGGTCTTCCCTGTCTACGATATATGTTACCTCAACATTATCATGACTAGTTGCATAGCAACCAATAATGTCAGTACCAAACGTACTTTTGAAAGTTTGTCTTCCATTAACTACAACAATGTTTGGTGACTTGTCTTTGTATACATCAACCCAGAATGGCTCCCATTCAAATGTCCGACGTACTTTTCCAACATAGGGACGCGCTGTTTTAATCCATTCTAAATTATCAGTAGGTAGCTCAAGTGTAGCTGATTTTTTTTTAGAATGGCTCGTCTGTTTTTCAATATCCTCGAGTCTCCGCTCAAAATTAGTTGGCACATCAACGACCTGACTTTAATATTTCCTTTAGAATCTCTGGTGGAATCTTTTCAAACTTTTTCTCCAAGTCTGCTAGTCTTCTTTCGTGCTGGTATGCTTTAGCAAGACCAGAGTGGACTTGTGCCATATATCCAATAGATCCTGCAAGTTTAGTTAGATAGTCTAGGGATGATTGTGAATCATCGTCTTGTTTTTCATAATTTATGAAACGCTTGTGTAGTCTCTCAAAAATTTGAATTACTCCCTCATACATTTTCTCTGTATCAAGCTTTTCTGGCTTTGCCGAGTCCAACAATTGACGGTTTTTTTTTAAAATAAAGGTATTTTTCTCTTAAAGATTTCTTAATGGTCATATATTTATGCTAAAAATCCTTCAGAAAAATTGGTAACAATTCAATGGAGGAAAAGACTTGGCTACATGCTTAGGATACCGTTTCGGTACAGGATGTCATCACCGTTCTCGTTCCACACAAAAGCGCGATAACTGGGAATTCTGGCAGCTCTGTTACAGATGTGCCAGAAAACTGCATCCTGAATATTATAAAGACAAAAAAGATCATGGAGTAAGACCAATGCCGAGTGAAACACAGTACAGTAAAATTCCCTTTAATCTCGCAGAAATGCCATCTGTAAACTAACAAACTAATTTCTTCATTTGATCAAAAATACCTTTAATCCAGTAATGATAATTATTTTATGACACAGCTAGTTGCTGGAAAAATGTACAGACCAACAGATGTTGCAACAGATATTGTTGATGATACCGTTTATGTTGTAGAGCAATTTAATCATAGAGTTTCAAAATGGGATTATACTCCAGGCTCTTTTACATTCACACTAGATGCTTCTTGGGGAAGTAATGGTGATGGAACAACTGGAGAGCCAGGTCCTATTGGTGATGGCGGTCCTACTGATACTTCATTGTATAGACCATCAGGTATTGCCTTTGATGCAACAAATGATTTATTGTATCTAACTGATACATTCCATAATAGAGTTAGAGTCATTAATCCTACTACTGGTGCTTTTACTGAGTCAGTTGGACAAGGTGGCTTTGGTGTTACAGATTTTTATCGTCCAGCAGGTATTGCAATTAATGCTACACATGCCAATGTTCTCATAGCTGATGAACTAAATATCAGAGCTGTAAGCTATATCACTAATGGTACTACTCTAATTACTCCAACAGTTTCACAAACTCCTACTCCTTTAGGTTTTATCAGACCACATGGAGTGGCTTTTGATTTAACTAATAGTACTTTTAATGTAACTGATTCAATAAGAGGTCTAATTAGTAAATATGATATAACTGGTGTTACTTTTTCAAGTCAATTCGGAACTCCTGGAACTACTGGTACTGACTTGTTTTTCCCATCAAGTGGACATGGACTATTAACTGGTACAACAGGAACGACTTTTGCAGATACAAGAAATAACATTTTAAAAACATTAGATGGTACAACTATTGTAAATACTACTGGTACTATTGCTGGAACTGGTAATGGTCAACTGTATTATCCTGAATCTGTTAAATCTTATGTAGATACATCTAATTATGTTCTTGCAGCAAATACACTAAATAATCGAGTTGAAATATTTTCTAATAGTGGTGTTGCTCTAACTAATGAGTCTCCCTTTAATTTTGGTGCTCCTTAATTAAAAATACCTTTAATGTATGAGACAGCTTTTTTGTAATGGGTTTTGGTAGCAGAGTAAGAAATGGTCTTGCCAAACTATTGTCAGCTGAAGAGCAAGTTCAGAGACATCACACTAATTCTATAAATCTAAATACTCTAAAAAATACAATGAACAGCTCACTGCTCTCTGAGATGATACCTGGTGGTCTATCCCAACCAGTGTGGGGTCCAGAAATTTC
>SDBT01001524.1_pt1 | contig 40971 bp, 33 predicted proteins | sample 2277101 | NCBI WGS metagenome assembly SDBT01 (sample SAMN10404973, study PRJNA504765) | marine sediment metagenome | isolation source: marine sediment core GS10_PC15, 103 cmbsf | place: Arctic Ocean: Southern Knipovich Ridge | collected 2010 | reverse complement strand
TTCAAGCTGCAAGGGCACTGACCTATTACACCAGCTTCTGTGTCGATCTGGAAAACGGCGCACTGAGGAAGATTGAAACCGGCGATATTACCGAAAAGGACGCCAAGAAAGCCTTGCGGCAGGAGTCTCGCAAGTTCGGCCGGTTCAACAAGGTTCTTACGCCGATGAGCAAGTACTACGCTTCGGAGATGTCCATGCGTGTCTCTAACGACGCGATGGCTGTCCTGGGCGGTAGCGGCTATATGAAGGATTACCCCGTCGAGCGTTATTTGCGGGACAGCAGGATTACGACCATCTACGAAGGCACGAGCCAGTTGCAGGTGGTAGCGGGCATCGCCGGTGTGGTTTCCGGCACAGCCAGGACAATTATCGACGAATTGATCGAGAGGGATTGGCCCCAAGAAATAGCCCCGATGATCGAGAAGATTCGCGAAGGCGTTGAGTTGATGGAAAAGGCCATCGAGTTCATCAAGAGCCAATCGGGCATGACATATCGCGACCTTTGTGCTCGCAAGCTGGTTGATATAGCGATCTATCTGGTCGTTGCGAGCCTGTTCTGCGATCAGGCGACAGCGAAGGAATCCAAAAAGGTTACGGCAAGCTACTGGCTGAGCTTGAAGATGCCGGAGATTCGCAAGTTGGTTGAGCAGATTTGCTCGGGTGATCAGCACGTTTTAACTGAATCTGAGGCACTACTGACCTCGGCGGTTGACGCTGATTGAAGGCCGGGGCGTTTAATAAAGTTATTCTATACCTATAATGCTCAGGCAATTAAATGCCTGGGCTTTTTTTGAAGCGATTTCACAACCACTTCAAGTAGAATCATCCGAACCTATTCCCCTGGAGCACTTGATTGAATCAGCCGCCCGAAAAACTTCCATCTGACAGTTCTGATCGGTCATGGTTGTGCGATTTGCTTGGGTTCGGACTCGTAGCAGTTTTTGCATTGATTGCGCTGTGGGGATGTGGCTTCGATTTTTCAGCCATTGGCTCGATGTTCAGAGGGGATGAATTTGCTCGTGAGGACATTATCATCTCACTCGGCGAAATTGGCGATCAGGCGGCATCGGCTGTCTTGGTGATTTCGATGGCATGGGTGGTCTCGCTCTGTTACGGCGCGGTGGACTTGAGTATCTTCTCGGTTGCAGCTCTTGGCGGGATAGTTTCTGCTGCCTTGATAAACTGTGGAGTTGGTCCTGCGGTATCGCTGGGGGCTGGATTATTGGCAGGGGGGGCAATCGGTGCGATAAACGGCCTGCTGGTTAGTCGGGTACCCATTTGGAGTTTTTTAATCACCGGCGTGGTGGGGCTGGTTTTAATGTCGGCAATCGGGCTGGGTGTCAGTGAAAGAGCGATCCAGATTCCCACCGATGCATTTGATAGTTTGAGGATCTCGGCCGATATTCCTGTTCCTCAAGAAGACTCAGAAGAGGTGATCCTCCGTCGTGTAGGGGGATCCCTGTCGGTTACGAGGCGGTTGATCGTCGCTTCGATCTATATCCTGGTGGTTGTGTTGCTTTCGAAGTCTATCGGTTCTCGGGACGGGAAGAAGACCTGGCCGAAGCGGCGGAAGAAAATGATCGCACTTTGGGTCTCGGGTGGGTTGGCTGGTGCGGGTGGTTCACTGTGGCTGATCGATTACGGCTACGCTCCGGTGCTCACCAGGCCGGTGGGGGATCTTCTGCCTTTGGCGGCGGCACTGCTGGCGGGTGCGGTTTTATATAGGAGCCCCAGGCGGGGGGCTTTGGCTGTGGTGGCTTTGGTGGCAGGAGTTGTGGGTGCTACTTACTGGCAGCAGAAGGTGTGGATTTACCCACTGGCCGGCTACAATGCACAGCTGGTATTGCTGATTGTTATGGTACTGATAGCGCACGGCTGCATTTCCCGAGCTTCGGGCAAAACTTCCGGCGGTTCCGTCGGCCGATGGCTGGCAGCAGCTTTTACTTGCGGGGGACTTATAGTAGCTTGTCTGTCGGCTACTTTTAACGGCAGTAGCTTGCGAATTGTAATTTTCTGGGCGGGATTAACCCTCTGGTTCGTCGGCGCAGCGGCCTGGGGCCTACAGGAGATTTGCTCCTTGCTCGCAAGTCAAAAAACCAGCTGCGATGGTCAGGATTAGGTCTGCTTCGACGCTCGGTAACGCAGATACTCGTCGATGAACGACTGGATATCACCATCGAGGACCTTGTCGGTGTGGGGGTTCTTCAGGCCCGTTCGCTCATCCCGCACCAGTTGATAAGGGTACAGTACATACGAGCGAATCTGGTTGCCGAAGGCTATCTCGCCTTTATCGCCGTAGACCTTGGCCAGTTCGGCATCTCGGGCGGCCTGCTCTTTCTGGTATAGCTTGGCAGCGAGCATCTTGCGGGCCTCAGCACGGTTTTTGTGCTGTGACCGATCGTTTTGACACTGGACTGCAATGTTGGTTTCAAGGTGAGTCAGCCGAATGGCGCTGGAGGTCTTGTTAACGTGCTGGCCGCCGGCACCACTGGCGCGATAGGTGTCCTCGCGAACATCCTTATCCCAGTTGATGTCCACTTCGATATCGCTCAGTTCAGGCAGGACATCGATCGAGGCGAAGCTGGTATGCCTGCGATTCTGCGAGTCATACGGGCTGATTCTGACTAGTCGATGTACTCCCCGTTCGCAGGAAAGGTACCCGAAGCTATGCGTACCCTTAACGTGCAATGTAGCTGAGCGAATACCCGCTTCCTCGCCGTCCAGCCGATCGATCTCCTGGGCAGAAAAACCTTCCCGCTCGAAGTATCTCAGGTACATCCGAAGCAGCATCTCAGCCCAGTCGCAACTTTCTGTTCCGCCTGCGCCGGCATGAATGGAGAAATAGCAGTTTCCCGCATCATTAGGCCCTGAAAGCAGCGTCATCAACTCCAGCCGATCAAGATCGGTCTCGAACTTGGCAGCTTCTTCGGCGGTCTCGATCAGAATGTCTTGGCCACCGTCCTCAACGGCTAGCTCATACAATACCTGGAGGTCCTCAATGCGGCCGGTCAGATCGATCACGGGCGTAACGATCGCTTTGAAGGCCTTTAGTTCTGCAACAACTTCCTGGGCTAGTTCCTGGTTGTTCCAGATATCCGGCTGGGCCAGTCGAGCTTCCAACTCACTGACCCGCTGTTGTTTGGCAGGTACGTCAAAGAGAGTCCCGGATAGCAACGATCCGGGCGTGGAGGGCCTCAATCTTGTCGTTCAAACCTTCAACTTCCATAACAGTCTCTCCAATCTCGCTCCATCATATGTACACCAAGCCGGCCAGGCAAGGCTGCCGCCAAAGGGGAGCCCCTTTTCATATACGCCCCAGGGGAGTATAACGTTGGGACATAGGGAGAATTACCTTGGCTTCTAATTTTGCCGACAGATTGCTGGACGCGATTGATACTAAAGGTTCACCGGTTTGCGTGGGGCTGGATCCCGTATTCACGCGATTGCCTGATGCGGTTCGCCAAAACGCAAAAACCGAGCTTGAAGCGATTGACAGGTTTTGTCGCGGAGTTCTTGAAACGATCGCGCCTATCGTCCCGGCCGTTAAACTTCAGATCGCCTATTTCGAAGTCTATCGAGGTAAGGGGATGGAGCTATACTTCGACCTTGTCCAGTATGCGAAAAAGTTGGGGCTTCTCGTTATCGGCGATATAAAGCGTAGCGATATCGGTTCGACGGCCCAGGCTTATGCAGCGGGTCATTTGGATGGGCCCGATACACCCGACGCCGTTACTGTTAACGGGTACCTTGGCTCAGATGGCGTCCAGCCGTTCATTGATATCTGCCGCAATCAGGGCAAGGGCATCTTTTTGTTGGTTCGAACGTCCAACCCTTCTGCGGGTCAGGTGCAGGACTTTGCCGACGCTTCCGGCAAGAAGTTCTTCGAGCACATGGCCGAGGTTGTCAGGGAAATGGGATCGGGGGACGGTCTGGTTGGTAATCGCGGCTATAGCTGCGTTGGAGCGGTGGTAGGAGCAACCTGGCCCGATGAGGCTGCGAAGCTTCGCAAGATAATGGACCGACAAATATTTCTTGTCCCCGGTTACGGAGCCCAGGGCGGGACGGCATCTGATTGTGCCGCGTCGTTTAATGACGATAGGGTTGGCGCAATCGTCAATGCCAGCCGATCAGTTCTTTACGCGCACAGCCGCGATGAATATGCGGACTTAAAGGATTGGCGCCAGGCTGTCGAGGCAGCGGCCCGGGCGATGGCGCTGGATATTTTTCAAGCTGTCAAGCCGAGTAAATGAGCGTAAGCCTATCAAACAAACTGTGGTTTGCATTGGAAGGTCCTCCGCCGGAGCAGATCCAGTTGGGCCGGCGTCAATTTCGTATCCAGCGTGTGTTTAAGCACGATTTTTTTGCTGCGACGTGCCTTTACCAAGCCGAGGATGTTCTTGATGGTGACACTGCCGAAAAGATCGTCGTCAAATTCGGCCGGCAGAGCAGGCTCTTCGGCCTGTCGATGAAATGGGCGGGCGCTTTGATGCGTCGGCGTGAGGAAAAAATTTATTCGCGATTGGATGGCATTGCCGGCGTGCCCCGCTGGCTGGGACGGATAGGCCCGACCGGTTATGCAATCCAATTTATCGATGCCGTTCCGCTGGATCACATTCAGAGCATCCCGGCAGGTTTCTTTGACCGATTGATGGATTTAATGAAGGCAATTCACTCCCGAGGCGTGGGCTACTGCGACGCTAACAAGCGATCTAATATTCTGGTCGGCCAGGCGGGTGAGCCCTTTCTGGTCGATTTCCAGATATCCTTACTTCGCAGAGACAACTGGCCCTGGCCTTGGAATCGAATTATTCGGGCCATCGTCGACTACATGGTCCAGCGAGACATCTACCATCTGCTCAAGCACAAACGCAGGTTGGCACCGTCCGAGCTTACCGGCCAGGAGGATGCACAGTCGCGAAAACGTGACTTGCTGCATAAAATTCATCGCAGGCTGGCCAAGATATGGAGACATCTGCGCAGGGGTTTTCTGCAAAAGCGGTTCGAGACTGGGCGAATGAGAAGTCCGACTGCCCATTTGGAGGATCACATCCAGCCTGAAAAGGCCACTTGGAGAAAGGTGCATGGGAGCCCAGGCGATGAAGGCGGTGAAGGCAATGAAGGCGATGGTCCTGGACCGAATTGCCCCGATTGAGTCATCACCCCTGAAACTTAAAACTCTGTCTGCTCCGCAACCAGGCCCGTCCCAGGTGCGTGTGAAGGTGAGCTGCTGCGGGGTATGTCGAACCGATCTGCACGTTATAGAGGGGGACTTGCCAACTCAAAAGCTGCCCATAATCCCAGGCCATCAGATTGTCGGGCGAGTTGATTTACTTGGCGAAAATTGCACCAGGTTTTCGCCGGGTCAACGGATAGGCATCCCCTGGCTGGGTCATACCTGCGGCGAATGTTCATACTGCCGGGCAGGGCGAGAAAATCTCTGCCAATCTCAAAGATTCACCGGCTACCACGGTGACGGCGGATACGCCGAGTATGCGGTAATCGACGAGAATTTTGCCTATGAGATCCCCGAGCAATTTACTGATACCGATGCAGCTCCGCTTTTGTGCGCGGGGATTGTTGGCTATCGGGCTTTGAAGCGATCTCGCCTCGCACCGGGCCAGCGTTTGGCAATTTACGGCTTCGGATCAAGTGCAAGTATTAACATGCAGATAGCCCTTAATCGCGGCTGTGAGGTTTACGTCGTTACCCGGGGCGAATCTCACCGCAAGTTAGCAGATCAAATGGGAGCAACCTGGGTTGGCTGCCTGGCTGAGGATATGCCCGTCGATGTCGATAGCGCAATCATATACGCGCCAGCCGGGGAGCTTGTCCCGCCTGCACTATCCAAACTCAAAAAGGGCGGGGTGCTCTGTGTTGCGGGAATTTATATGACGGACATCCCGCAGATGCAGTACGACCGTACACTTTTCTACGAGAAAGACCTGCGTTCGGTAACAGCCAACACTCGTCAAGACGGCAGGGAGTTTCTTGCCGAGGCAGCGAAGATTCCAATTCGCCCGCGCGTAACGACCTATCGGCTTGCCGACGCGAATTTGGCACTGGCCGATAACAAGGCCGATCGGCTAGACGGCACGGCCGTGCTGGTAATCGACGGGTGAAATTCCGATCAACTGTTGGCTAGTTCGCCCGCCCCGTTGTAACGTGCGACAAGTTCGGTAAGTTCCAGTAGTCCGCGGATGGTGTGTTTGGGCCTTGTCCTTGCCCCGACGTGCCGGTCGGTTGGGTCCTTCAGGACTGAGATCATTCCAGCCCGGTTAGCACCTGAGACATCCTGCCTGAGCAGGTCACCGACAAATAACGTTCTGGGGGGGTTAAGGCCGGCCTGTCGAACAGCTTCAGTGAAAATCCTCGGGTGTGGTTTGCGACGTCCGACGTTGCAGGAATATATCCGGGTTGGAAAAAAATCGAGCAGACCTTCGGTGCCCAGGTGCTTATCGAGAACCTCACCTGGTACGAATGTGTTGGAGATGATACCGAGTTTCAATCCGTCGTCGGTGAACCTTCGCAGCATATTGGGCACGCCGTCTTCAACAACTGCCTGTCGCCTGAGCGGTTCGTAGAACATCCCAGCCAATTTGAGAAGTTGGCATCTGGTGAGCACCTGGCCCAGTTTGCTGCTGGTTTCGGCAAGTAGGTCCAGCGAGTTGAACTCCCGTCTGTTGAGCTTGCTTTTGATCACGGCCCAGTTGATAGCCCACGATTGTTTGCGGCGGTAGATCGCCATTGGCGGCAGGGGCTGGCCCAGTTTTTTGAGATAGTCGTAAGCCAACTTTGCCCCGGCATCGAACAGAAGGTTGACGTGTATCTGGCCGAAGTTGATCAGAGTCTCGCCAAGATCGAAGAAGATAGCCTCTATCTTTGAGCTCATTAGCCGGTCTTCTCGTCCCTGTCGCAGTAGCCTTTGGGGTTCGCTTCGTGCCATGCCCAGGCGTGAGCGACTATAGTTTCCAGATCCCCATACAGCGGCTGCCAGCCGAGTTCGGCCGCTGCCCGTTGAGAACTGGCGATAAGTCTGGGCGGGTCGCCGGGCCTGCGGTCAGCTTTGACGGCAGGTATGTCAAAATCGGTCACTCGGCGGGCTGCGTTAATTACTTCTTTGACTGAAAAACCTTCCCCATTGCCGAGGTTGTATACCTTTACCTTGCCGGCTTGGGTGACACCGGCGGCGAGGATGTGGGCCTCGGCCAGGTCGCAAACGTGGATATAGTCCCTGATGCACGTCCCGTCCGGCGTGTCGTAATCTTCACCGAAGATTTTGATAGACTCGCGCTTGCCCATCGGAACCTGCAGAACCAGTGGGATAAGATGCGTCTCGGGGTCATGGTCTTCGCCGATTCCGCCGGCGGGGTCGGCCCCAGCTACGTTGAAGTAACGCAATGACACCACCCCGAGATTATAAGCCTGGGCATAGCCTCTAAGCATGAACTCAACGCAAAGTTTCGATGCACCGTAAGGATTGATCGGATCTAAACGGTCGTCTTCGTTTATCGGTACTGTTTCGGGCGTGCCGTAGACGGCTGCGGTCGAGGAAAAGACTAACTTGCCCACGCCGGATTCACGCATCGCTTCCAGCAGCGTCAGGCCGATGATTGTATTATTGCGGAAGTACTTATCCGGCTTGGCTACGGATTCACCGGCTTCGATGAACGCGGCCAGGTGAATCACCAGTTCGATATCGTTTTCGGTCATAGCTTCGCACAGGGCGCTGCCGTCGCTGACATCGCCGACGATAAGTTCCGTCTGGTCGATAGCTGCTGGGTGACCATTTGTAAGGTTGTCGAAGACGACAGGCTTATGGCCTGCCGCTTTGAGGGCGCGAACTATATGCGAGCCGATATAACCCGCTCCGCCGGTAAGCAAGACGTTCATGTTAATCTCCAGTCAATAGTTGTAGAGATTATAGGGTTGCGGCGAGTCAGTTGCAATTTGTCAGCTGGTCAAGTGGTTGATTGTTGGACAGTTAGCCGGTTATGTCCGCTTGTTGACGATCCGACAATTGCTGGGGTATAACCGTTATTGCAAGTCAGTGTTAATTCGTCAGCCTTTTTGGGATATGCCAAATGAATGCAAGAGAACGTTTCCAGGCCATCATGGAATTTTCTCCCGTGGATCGGGGGCTGTTCACGCCGTTTTTCTGGCCTTGGGAGACCACGGTTAAAAGATGGAGAGCCGAAGGGCTTGGCGACAGGCACTGGGCCGAGCCGTTCGGGTTCGACGTTACCAACGACCATGCGGCGGAATTCACACTCGTTCCGGTAAAGACTTTTGTTTTTCCATTCTATGAAAGAGAGGTTCTCAAAGAAGAGCCAGGCCGGGCCCTGATACGCGACAAGTTCGGTGTTACCAAATACATTCGCACTGACGGCCAATCTATGGTGCAGTTCCAGGGCTGGCCCGTTTCGGATCAAGCGAGTTGGGAGAAGTTCGCCCAGCGTCTTGACCCCGAAACGCCAGGCAGGTTACCGGCTGACTGGGCAGACCGCGTCGAAAAGTTCAGCAGTCGCGATTATGTTATGGGCATTGGCGATCTGCCGGTGGGGCTATTTAGTTGCATACGGGAGTTTATGGGCGCCGAAAACGCCCTGATGGCCTGCGCACTCCAGCCGGATTTCGTTCGGAGTATGGCTGAGCACCTGGCGGACTTCTGGCTGAGACTTTTCACCAGGGTTGCAAAGGATGTCGAGATCGACTTTTTTTACATTTGGGAACTCGTTTGTAACAACAAGGGGCCGATGATCTCGCCGGATATGTTTCGTGATCTATTCCTGCCGTCTTACAAGAAGCTGATCGGCGGCTGTAAGGAAGCGGGGATCAAGAATATCTGGTATGATGGGCAGGGCAACTGTAACAAGATGCTGCCGATCATGATCGAAGCCGGCGTGACGGGAACCATGCCGCTGGAGGTCCACGCTGGAGTGGATATCGTTCAGGTGCGGCAGGCTTACCCGCGGCTTCAGTGCGTCGGCGGGATGGAACGGATGGCCCTTGTTCGCGGTAAGGCTGATATAGACGCCCAGTTGGCTCGTGTTGCGCCGATTGTTGCCAAGGGCGGTTATTTACCGACGATCGACCACCAGATTTCCTCCGACGTGCCCTGGGATAACTTCTGTTATTTTATCGAGGGACTTAAGCGGATTATCTCCGTGGAGATAAACCCTTAGTTTCGACGTCTTACCTGGCCGATAAGTTAAATAACAACTGAGTGATCGAGATTTGCGACGGGCGATTTTTTGAAATCGTTCGCGCCTACGCTTGCGCGCATGGAACCAAAGAGGCTGGAAATGCTCGATAACATTGTAAAAAACTCCAAGCTGGTCCAGGTTGCCGAGGCCTTAGCACCGGGTGAGCAGGTGCGATTGGCTGGGGTTTGGGGCTCGGCCGGGGCGATGGTTGCAGCTACCTTGGGGAAGCTGAAAAAGGCTCCGGTGCTTTTTATTGCAGCTCATCTCGACGACGCCGACCAGATTGCTGACGATATCGAGGTTTTAACCTCCACCCCGGCCCAGTTGTTCCCTGCATGGGAGGTCGATATCGGAACCGACCATGTCAATGACGAGATTGCAGGTGAGCGGCTTAGAGTTTGCAACCTTCTCGATCCCTCTGGGGCCAAGTCCGGCGAGTCGGTGGAGATAATCGTAGCGCCGGTTATGGCACTGCTTCAGCCGGTTCCGTCGGTAGATCAGTTGAACCTAAGCAGGCTCTCCCTTATCAGGGGATCTGAGCTGGCACTGGATGACCTTGCCGGCTGGCTGGTAGATGCAGGCTTCGAAGCTTTGGATCAGGTGGATCAGGCAGGCCAGTTTGCCAGACGCGGCGGGATTGTAGACATTTTCCCGATGGGTGTTACCCAGGCGGTGCGGGTTGAGTTCTTTGGCGATCAAATAGATTCGATTCGTCAGATTGATCTCGATACTCAGCGTAGCACCGGTGAGATTGACGGCTTTGATATTACGTCCATCGTTGTAGGTCACAGCCTGGACCGCGCCACTAACACTAACCTGCTTAGCTACCTGCCAAAAAATACCGTCATATGCATGGCCGAGCCGGCGGAAGTAACTGAGTTGGCTCATGAGTTGTATGATCGGATGGCCCAGATTGCGTCGGGCGAGGGGACGGGGATCCAGCTTTTCGCCCCGTCAGAAATATTCAAAGCTGTCGGTGAGTTTGCCCAGCTGGAAATTTACCAGTTCTCCCTGTCCCAAGATGATAAGTCGATCTCACTGGGTATTCGCTCGTTGGAGAGGCTGGCTATCAATACACGCGAAGCCCTGAAGGAGCTGGAGGACTTATCGCAAGCAGCCGACGTGTGGGTCTTCTGTGAGAACACCGCTGAGCAGAAGCGTTTTCGCCAACTGCTGGGTAAGTCTAATCCGCAGCTGGCCGGCAGGCTCAAATTCGGCATCGGCCACGTTAACAGCAGCTTCTACTGGCCCGATCAGAAGCTCGCGGTGGCTGCCCATCACGAAGTTTTCCGCCGGTATGCCAAGGTTCGTCGCATCCGTCGCATCCGAGCAGGCAGGCCTATTGATACGCTGCTTGATCTGCAGGCGGGGGACTATGTCGTCCATGTTGCCCACGGCATAGCACGCTTCGACGGCCTGCGAACGATGGACCGCGACGGCCAACAGGAAGAGTTCCTGTCGTTACGGTTTGCCGGCAATGCGATCCTTCATGTACCAGCCAGCAGGATCGATTTGATCCAGAAGTACATTGGTGCCAAAGGCAAGAGGCCTAGCTTGTCGAAGTTGGGTGGAACGAGTTGGTCCAACCAGAAGAAAAAAGTCGAACTGGCGGTTAAAGATATGGCCGCTGAGATGCTGCGCGTTCAAGCAATGCGGCAGTCGATTGAGGGGGTTAGTTTCCCCGCAGAGACTCAATGGCAAGAGCAGTTCGCCGATGAGTTTATCTATGCCGAGACGCCCGATCAGATCGCGGCTATTCAGCAGGTTGATGAGGATATGAAACTCACGCGGCCGATGGATCGGCTGCTGTGCGGGGATGTTGGTTACGGCAAGACTGAACTGGCGATGCGTGCGGCGTTTAAGGTAGCAGAGGCTGGCAGGCAAGTTGCGGTTTTAGTTCCGACCACTGTCCTTGCGGCTCAGCATTTCCAGACGTTTACCGAACGTTTCGCGGATTATCCGTTCCAGATCGATCTGCTAAGCAGATTCAGGACAGCCTCGCAGCAGTCTAAGACCATTAAACGGCTGGCGCTGGGGCAGGTGGATATTCTTATCGGCACGCACCGGATTCTCAGCAAGGACGTAGTCTTCGGGGATCTCGGCCTGGTTGTCATTGATGAGGAGCAGCGATTCGGTGTCGAGCATAAAGAGCACCTCAAGGCGATGCGGGCGACTGTAGAAGTCCTTACGATGACAGCTACGCCGATACCGCGAACGCTTCACCTGGCACTTTTGGGATTGAGGGATATCAGTTCCCTGGCTACCCCGCCGCTGGATAGGCGGGCGATTCATACGGAAGTCTGTCATTACGATGACAGGCTTATCAAGCAGGCGATACTTAGGGAGATGAATCGTAACGGCCAGGTTTTCTTCGTTCACAATCGTGTGTATAACATAGAATCAGTGGCCGACCATGTCCGATCGATGATACCCGACGCTCGCGTGGAAACCGGTCACGGCCAGATGGGCAAGGGCCAACTCGAAAGCACTATGCTGCGATTCGTAAATGGTGAAGTGGATGTGTTGGTTTGCACGACCATAATTGAATCCGGGCTCGACATCCCATCAGCCAACACGATGATCATTCACGATGCTGATCGGTTCGGCCTGGCTGAGCTGCACCAGCTTCGCGGCAGGATAGGCCGCTATAAGCACAGGGCGTATTGTTATCTGCTGCTGCCGAAGAAGCGAACCGTTCCACCGACGGCTGCGAGGCGACTAAAGGCGATCGAAGAATTTTCCGACCTCGGTGCGGGTTTCCAGATAGCCATGCGAGACCTCGAAATTCGCGGAGCGGGCAATATCCTTGGTAAGGAGCAATCAGGTCACATTGCAGCCGTTGGCTATGAATTGTATTGCCAACTCCTCGATCGTTCGGTCAAGCAACTAAGCGGAAAGGCCACGGTAACCCACCATCACGTTCATGTGGATTTGGGGGTAGAGGCTTTCATTACGAAGGGGTACATACCTTCGGATCGGCAGCGAATGGAAATTTATCGCCGTTTCGCACGCTGCCATTCAAGCGAAGATGTAAAACAGCTTTCGGCTGACCTTCTTGACGCTTTCGGCCCGTTGGATGAGCAGGTCCAATTGCTGCTTGACCTTACCGAGGTAAGATCACTGGCGGGAGTCCTTGGAATCGACAGTATTATTCTGGTCGAACCTGATATTGTCTTTGGGGTTAGGGATTTTTCCCTGGCCGATAAGTTTCTCACCGGTGCTCCCGGCAGCGTTCGCCTGCCCGATGCGAAAACCGCCCATTGGCGACCTCCGCGAGGGTATCTTCAAATGCCGACCATGCTTAATGTTCTACGAAAGCGTTTGAGTGATGCCGCCGCGAGTTTATAATACCTGAGCTGGTTTTTATTATTTACCCCAAATGGAAGAGCGAATGATTCATAACCTAATAATTTGTTTATTGGTCCTGGTTACTTTTACCGGCTGCAGTATGCGAGGACTTCGCTGGAACAGAAATAAGAATCAGCAGATCCCCGTTACTGAGCCAGTCAGCCAATCTGGTGGAGAGGTTTCGGCCGAGAGGGTGGATCTCCCTGACAGCCCGGCCTCCCCAGCGCAGCCTGTCGCCCAAACACCTGTAACAGGTAATGTCCATGAATCGCAGCCCATAGCCGTGGATTCAAAAGTCGTAGCTGCGTCGATTCTGCAAGTGAACGGTCAGTTTATTACCGTCCATGACATCGTATCGGGGGCCGAGGATGCTTTTGGGTCTATACCTCCGGAGTTGCCCGAACAGGAGTATCACTCTCTGGCTGAGCAGATAGTTCGTGGGGAGGTACGTCGTCAGGTTACCCAGGCGCTGGTACTGGCTGAAGCACTTGCTCGTCTTACAGATCCCCAGGAGGGATATGTCGACCAGGAAATGGAAAAAATTTTCAGGGAAATGGTCGCACATGAGGGTGGCAGTGAACAGGCACTTCGTCAACGATTTGCCCAAGAGGGTGTTTTGCTGGATGAGGTACTGGATGAGTACCGGAATTCTTTAGCCGTTCAGATTTACCTCCAACAGAAGCTTTATCCTGAGATTGTTGTTACTCGCGGGATGCTTTGGGATGCCTATCAGCGCGATCGTCCAAAGTATATCGTACCGAAGAAGATGCAGATGCAGATCATCTCGGTGGGGTTCGACACCGATGCCGCAACTCCTAATGCTCGAAAGCGAATAGCCGAAGCGTCCGCAGCGATTGATGGGGGCGAGGATTTTGCCCAGGTCGCTGAACGGCTTTCATATGGCCCCAAGGCCTCGGCCGGCGGGATCTGGCCTTTAATGGCTGCCGATAACTTTCGTTACGAACAGGTCGAAAAGGCGGCATTTGCTCTTGAGCTGGGACAGGTAAGTGAGGTAATCGAAACGGACAAAGCCTTTTTCATCGTAAAGGCCTATCGTATCGAACCGGCCAAGACCGTCAGCTTCGAGGAAGCTCAAGGCGCCATAGCCAGCCAGCTAAAAGAGCAAATGTATCTCGAGCTGACGGGCGAGCATTTTGAAAAGCTCGCCAAGGCTGCGACGATAGTCGAGTCTGAGAAGATTATTGAAACTGCGGTCGACTTTGCCATGGAGAAGTATTATCAGGGCCAGCCCGACGCCCTCAAAAGCAGGCTCTGATCAACTGTTCTTCTGGATTACGTCCAGGCCCTCGCGCTTGGATTGTGGGCCATCCCATTTGAATCGCTTGATTGCCTCGACGATATCATTGGCTACTTTAACAGCAGCAAGGCCATCTGCCGCTGAGCAGACAGGCGGGGCCCCATTGACTACGGTTTCCCTGAATGCTTCTGCCTGTTGGCGGAGGGGCTCGGCTGAATCGTCCACCGTCAGCTGCTCAGCCTTGATCAGTTTGGTATAGTCGACCGACTCGGCCAATTCCGCCAGATCGCTGACGTCCAGCTCCTTGGCCATCTGGATCAAGTCCAGGTTCTCCGACTTGTCGATGACGTAGCCTACCTTCTTGCCGTAATCGACTGAAAGATAAGACTGATCCGAGAAGATTCTCATCTTACGCTCTGTCTTAATTGCCAGTCTGCTTGCAGTGATGTTCGCAACGCAGCCGTTTTCGAAGGTCAGCCGGGCGTTACAAATATCTTCATGTGAGCCAATCACATTCACGCCAACGGCTTGGATATCACGCACATCTGAATTTACCAGCATAAGTACCAGGTCGATGTCATGGATCATCATGTCCAGTACTACTCCGACATCGGCTGATCGGAATGTGAACGGGCTGATACGGTGTGCCTCGATGAACTTTGGTTGGATTGCGTACTTGGTCAGTGCCATCACGGCAGGGTTGAATCGCTCGGTATGGCCCACCTGGACGGTAGTACCGTTTGCCTCGGCCAGTTCGATCAGTTTTCTACCATCTTCTGGTGAAATTGCCAGTGGCTTTTCAATAAGGACCGGCTTGCCGGCAGCGACAAACGGGCGAGCAGCCTCGAAATGATCGATAGTTGGCACTGAGATAATCGCCGCGTCGACCATCCCGACTGCATCTGCCGAATCGGTCAAGCCCTGGCAGTCGCGTTGGCGGGCAACGGATTTCGCAACAGATGGGTTTGTGTCAACGACACATACTAATTCCGCCTGGTCCATTTCGGAAATAATTCGGGCGTGCAATTTACCCATTCGTCCGGCGCCTACTACTGCTACGCGAAAGCTCATCTTGACTGTCTCCAAAGGTTTGAAAGTTGAGGGGGTAGAAACTTCGCCGCTTCCGGAGGCGATTGACCTCTAAGTAACTCCCGGTATCTGCCGTAGACACCTCTTAATGAACGGCGGCAGAATTCGCAAAGTTTAGCAGCCTCACCTTCTACTCCAAGTTTCTCCAAATGTTCAATTTTGGTCTCAAGGGCCGTCCTGTCAATGAATAAATCACCCAGGCAATGGCGAAGCTCTCGCTGTTCGTCGGGGGAAAGTCTTGCAGCTGCGATGCCCGCTTCATGGATTCCGCGTACACCTGCGGGGGAATCATTATCGCTACTGCCGAAAAAGTCTGTATATGGCGGCACGTCACGCCGGACGGCGGTTCTCGAGCCGATCCGACAGTAACGTCCTATGGTCACGAAATGATGTGCCCCGGAAAGAGGCTCCATCACTGCTCCGGTTTCGACGCAGATGTGCCCAGCCAGCAGTACGTGCCGGCCCAGGCGGGTACGGTCGTAAATATAGCAGTCGTGGGCGATGTGACTGCCTTGCCCGAAATAATTATCATCGCCGATTCGGGTCAAGCCCCCGCCATCTTCGGTCCCCAGGTGGGCTGTAACTTTTCGGCCGAAATAGTTGCGATGCCCGATCATAAGCAGTGTCGGGCCGCCCTTATATTTGAGATCCTGAGGCTTATCGCCAATGACGCAGCCTTCTTCGAAAATATTGCCCGAGCCGACAATGGTGTGACCATACAAACAGACCCTTCGTCTCAGGACAGTTCCCGGTCCAATAGTTACGTTAGGCCCGACAACGCAGTAGGGGCCTATCTGTGCCTCTGGAGCCACCTTGGCCTCAGGGTCAATCTCGCTGATGACCGACAGGGGGGTCATGATTGCACCTGCCACTTATCCAGGCCGGCCTGGATGGCATCGAGAAGATGTCTAACGTGTGAGTTGAGTTCGGGCTCTTTCGCCAGTTGATTCAGTATCTCCAGGTTCGGCTCGGTCTGCTGGCTGTTGAACAGTTCACGGAATGTTTTCTTGAGCAGCCGGATATCGTCGTCGCCAAAGCCGCACCTTCGAAGATTTTCCGTGTTAACGCCACGAACCCGATAGGGGCTGCCCATCAGGATTGCAAATGGTGGGGCATCGTTGTGAACCTCAACGTAACCGGCGACGAATGTATACGCTCCAACAGTCGCTTTTTCGCCAATAGATGTGAACGCGCTGGTACGAACATAGTCCTCAATTGTCGATTGTTCGCCGATCTGCGTCAGGTTGTCGAATATCCCATGGTCTCCCACAACTGCCGACGAGCCAATTTGGGATCCGATCATGATCAGGTTATCAGTGCCGATGCGGGTGGGGCCATCCTGCCCGCCGTCAATTGTAACGTGCTCACGAATGGCATTGGCGTCGCCGAGGATACACTCGCCAAGGGAGCCCTGGCTGTTGGCCCCAGTGCCGATTACCGCCATTGGGAATACGCGGTTACGGGCTCCCAACGTAGTTTTACCAACGATTGATACGCTGTTTTCGATTATGCAGCCGGGGCCGATCTTAACTTCAGCCCCGATATAACTGAACGGCCCGATTCGCACGTCATCTGCGATTTTGGCACCAGTTTCAATAATCGCTTTTGAGGAAATCTGAGGCATCTTTGGTTTCCGACGGAACTCCCAGTATTAGGCCGGGTCGGCATCGACTAGCACAAATTTAATCTCTGCTTCGGCGGCTATCTCCCCAGCTACCTTAGCTACACATTGGCAGTGGGCCGATCGAGGTCGAAGGTGACGAACTTCTGATTCCAAAATCAACTGGTCACCGGGACGGACAGGCTTGCGAAGTTTGACCCGGTCCATGCTTACCAGGTAGCCAACCTTTCCGGTATGTTCCAGAGACTGTGTTACCAGCAGGCCCGATACCTGGGCCAATGCTTCTAGGATCAACACTCCGGGCATTACCGGAATGCCGGGGAAGTGGCCTTGGAAGAACGGCTCGTTGATCGTAACGTTCTTGATTCCCACAGCCCGACGGTCGGCTTCGATCTCGATGATTCGGTCGACCATAAGGAATGGATACCGGTGTCGAAGCAGACGCATGATCTTGCGAATGTCCATTTCAGGCTCGTTGATGACGGGCTTGTCCATCTTGGAAGCGGTATTAAGATCTGCCAGTTCCCCGACGAGTTTCTGGTTGAGGCGGTGCCCGGACTTATAAGCGACAACGCGACCCCTGATGGGCTTGCCCATCAGGGCGAGGTCTCCAATAAGGTCAACTATTTTGTGACGAACCAGCTCATCTTTGAATCGCAATTGGTTATCTATCGGGCCGTTTTCACCAATGACCAGTACGTCGGAAGGGCTTAGGTGCCCAGCCATGCCGTTAGCCTGCATTGCCTTGGCTTCGGCTTCCAGGCAGAACGTCCTTGCAGGTGCAAGTTGGGCATTGAAATCGTCGGAACCCAGGCGGAAAGCAAACAACTGCCGGCCGATCCCAGGGATATCGCTATAGTCCATATCATAAAGGATATCCAGATCAGTCGAAGACCCCGGCCCGGCAGTGAGTGTAGCATCGCCGTCAGTTACCGTTATTGGTTCTGTGATGACGAATTCATCCTGTTGGGCTTGTTGGGTTTCAATTCCAGCCCCTTGCAGTGCTTCGACAAAAGGTTGGGCCGAGCCGTCGGTGGAGGGGATTTCGGCTGCATTGATTTCGATCAGGAGATTGTCGATTCCCAGTCCCGCTGCTCCAGCCAGGACATGCTCTACAGTTTCGACGACGACTGGTCCGTTAACCAGGCATGTTGTTCGGTCACGTTTGGCAACATTGGAGATATTTGCCGATATACGTGTAGGCTCGGGCAGGTCAGTCCGCAAAAAGACGATGCCCGTATTCTCAGGTGCAGGGCAGAACCTCAGCCTGGATTGGACTCCGGAGAAAAGCCCTCGACCGGCCACCTCCGCCGGCTGCTTAATGGTCTTCTGTTGACTCAAGAGCACTAAGCCTCTTTTCAATTGATTTGAGACGCTTGATCATTTCTGGCAATTTATCCGCGGCTATGAAAGCCCGCATTTTATCCCGGACAGGCCCGGCGGGGATGCCCAATATCTCAGTACCGGGTTCAATATCACTTGAAATGCCGGAGAACGCTCCTGCAACTACACCGTCGCCAATAACGACATTGTCTTTTACTCCGGTGTGGCCGGCCAGGATTACTCCATCGCCCAGTTTAGCACTGCCTGCGATGCCGACTAGTCCGACCAGGATGCACGCTCGGCCGACATGGACATTGTGGGCAATCTGAACGAGGTTGTCCACAATCGTTCCCTGACCAATCAGTGTCAGGCCGAATTTGGCAAGGTCTATGCAAGTGCAGGCCCCAATCTCAACGTCGTCTTGGATAACCACGCTACCTATATGCGGGATCTTATTATGTTTGCCGTCTTTGAAGTAATAACCAAAACCGTCAAAACCAATTACGCTATTGGACCCTATCACAACGCGATTGCCGATCGTGCAGTTGTGCTTGATGACAACGCCCTCATGCAGGACCGATTGTTCCCCTATTCGAACATTTTTGCCCACGCTGACGTAATTCAGCAGGGCTGAGCCTTTACCGATGACAGCACCGGCACCAACAACCACAAAAGGCCCGATGGCAGCATCTGGATCGATCTGTGCGCTTTCGTCGATTTTGGCTGTGGGGTCGATCCCGGTAGGGGGCAGGTCTTTGGGTCCGGCAAGGGCGGCTAGAAACTTTGCAAGGGCTTCCTGTACATGGGCGGTTCGTATGAGAGGCATGGGGGCCTGGGCGGGCTCGTCCGCTACCACGGCTGCCCCGGCAGCGGATCTCTGCAATTTGGCTGCATATCGGTGGTTGGTTGCAAAGGTGATATCCGTCGCCTTAGCTTTATCTAAGGGCGAAATGGATTCGATCTCAACGGAATCATCCCCTTGTACCGTTCCACCGACAATCTCGGCAATTTCGCGAACTGTCAGCGGGAATTTGCTCATAATCTTTTATGATCCAGGATGATAGTACATTTCAAGCCTGTTAGGCAAGTCTTGGCCCTACGGTTTACTCTGGCGGTATTGTTCGTTAATTCGTGCCAGTACTTTTGCGGTAATATCCACCTTTGCGCTGCTATAAAGAACCGTTCGGCGAGAGATCTGGGCAAGAAGCTCTTCAGTACTTGCTGTCTGGATGACCTGGCTGTGTTGAAGCAATACCAAATCGAGGTCAAGTTCTTGGGCTACGACCTTGACCATATCAACGATCTGCTTGTACATCTCCTCAGTTGCCTTGTGGTGCCATTTCAATAGGACACCCATCTGGGCTTTTTGCCAGCCTTCCTGTTCGAGCTGCAATTGCCAAAGCTCTTCGGTGCGCAGCGTATGCTCTTCGCTTCCAGGACGCAAGTTCTGTAGTTCAGTCTCAAGAGTTTCCGCGCGCTTGGCCCTTTCGGCGTTCAGCTCCTGGAGTCGTCTTTGACGTTGGGCCATTTCGGCGGTCATATCCTCGGTGCGGATGTAGTTATTGAAAACAGTAACTACGTCACAGACGGCGATTTGGGTTACACCCGATTCTGGTTGCGTGGACTGCTGAGCTATTGAGCGGTTAATGGCCAGGCCACCTCCGAAAAGAACTGCCAGGGCGATAAGGTAAATCCAGGATGATTTCATTTGCTCGACTCCTAATACATTGGAAAAGTTTTGTTTTTCGTTTAGTTGTTGTTTCTGGCCCCGCTGGGTAACGGTAGGTTATTGTACCGGCCGTTGACGATCCTTGGCAACCAAGAGTAACCCTTAGAAATTCATCCCTAATGAGAAGCTCACCAGTTCAGTATCATCCTCGACGTTGGAGGACAGGGGGATGCCAAAATTCAGGCTGATTGGCAGCGGACCCAAGATCGACACCGTCCAGCGAATCCCCACACCTACCGATATCCGGTATGAGGCAAATGTGAAATTATTATCAACCGTGCCGGTATCAAGGAAAATCACGCCTTCGACCTGTCCTTCTCGGGGTACTCCGACCAGTGGAAATACGTACTCGGCACCGGCCAGGAAGATGCTGTCACCGCCGATGGGGTCGTCGTTTCCGGGGTCTGAACTTCGTGGGCTTATGCCGCGATATTGAAAGCCGCGAATCGAGCCGAGGCCACCACCGTAGAATTTCTCGAAGACCGGAGCGTTTCCGAGAATTTGGCCCACCGAGACTCGCCAGGACAGGACGTGCTTTCTTCCGATCTGATCGATGTGCAGCGTATGGTGGCGTTTATATTCGGCCCTGAACCGCCCGAATCCAAAGTCGCCCATTACCTGTTCATAGCTTAGGCGGAACCGGTCGCCGGTGGTGGGTGTCCAGCGGCTGTCGGTTCGGTCACGAACCAGTGTACCTTTTGCGCCAACGATGTAATGCTTGCCTGTGTCAGCAACGACTTCAGACGGTGCGTCAGCATCCAGATCGTTTATATTAATACCTTCAGCCCGGCCTGATAACTCGCCGTACCAACGGTTGGGGAAACGATGGCCCAGACTTACAACTTCGCCGAAACGGCTCTCGTCGTAATCTTCTCGCTCTCGGGTATACCAGAAGATTTTCAGGCCCAGCGAATATGGCATATCCAGCAGATAAGGTTCGTACCAGTCGGCACTGAATTCGGATAGTTCGGTTCCAGGCTTGGCAACCAGGGAGAAGCTTTGGCCTGCGCCCCGAAAGGCCCTGCCGTTGAAGACATCGTCCCAGCTGCGGGGCCAGCCCATGATGTCAAAATTGCTTTGAGAGAAGCTGATATTACTAATCAGTCCGTCCCTGGTGCTGATTCCTGCACCGACCATAAATCGACTGGTCAGGCCCTCCTCCAGCTGAACCAGCACATCTCGGACGTTTCCCTGGAACCCGACTGGGCTGATCTCAACCAGTTCGAAAAGCCTGGTTTCGATCAGCTGGTGGCGAGAATTTTCGATTGCGACCGTGTTATAAAGCTGGTCGGGGAAAACGAAAATACGATTACGGACAACTCGGTCCTGCGTATACTTATTCCCTCTGACGAGAACCTTACCGACGTGGTATTGGATTCCTTCTTCGATGGAAAAGATAATATCCACCAGGCCCAGCTCTGATCGATAGCGGATTCGCTCAGCCACATCGGCGTCGATGTAACCCAGTTCACCGTAAGTATCGCTCAAAGTTTTTGTGTCCAGCCTTCTTAGTTCAAGCTCGCAGAAATCACCCGATGAAAGAAGTATTCGACCGGCGAGTTCGGAATCGGTAAAAAGGGCGTTGCCCTCGAAGATCACTTCGTTCACCCGGTATCGAGGCCCTTCATCGATTATAAATGTCAGGGTCGCTCTTTTGCCGTTTTCAGATAAGTCAAAAACATGGTCGACTTTTGCTTCCAAAAATCCTTTGCCGACGTAAAAATCCTTTAGTGACTTGACGTCGCGTTGGATCTGTTCGATGCTTAGCTTGCCGGGCGCTATCGGAAGGTTCACCAGCCAGACCCCGGATCCGGAGCGGATTTTCGTACCTAATTTTAATCTTCCGAAGCTTTCGTTGCCCTGGAAGTTAATCTTCCGCAGATATACGCGCGGGCCTTCGACGATCCTGTAGATCACCTCATAGTCTCTATCCAATGCAGATTCGTCGATTGTAACTTCAACAGTGTAATGGCCCGCTTCCCGGTACCGGCTGGCGATAGCCCGTTTGCCGGTTTCGATATAGAAGCGGTTGAGCGGATCGGAGATGACAAAGGCCAGGTCCCCTGCGAGGGTTTCAGTGGAAATTGTTTCGTTACCTTCGAAGGAGATGCCGGCAATAATGGGCAGTTCAACTACGTTAAACGTAACGATCATTCCCTTGTCGGTTTTGGCTGCTGAAGCTTTGGCGGATAAGAATCGTCCGCTTGCCAGGAGTTCATCGACGTCGTCGGCGATGAGTTGGGCGTCATAGGCCTGGCCGGGACGTGTTTTTATGTATATAAGCACCGCCTCGTCTGAAAGCCGATCATTACCGATTACGCGGACGGCTGCGACATTTGGCAAATCAGCCTGGCTCATAGCAGGCCCACTCACCGACAGTAGCACAAAAGCCAATAATAATATTCGTCTTTGGAGGGATACCATTCCGTGGCTCACTGCTGCTCCATTAAGAAGAAAAAAAAAGCTCAAACGAAAGGTGGGTTTGACCCTGTCATTTAAAGAAGGAACGATAAGTTGGCGGCCGCCGATTGTCAACGTAGATTCCACCAAGGGTGGGCTCCAAAACCGTCAAAATACTTATCCGGTAGCGGCTATTTGCCTGTGGAGTGTTGCAAAATGGGCCAGTTTTGAGAAAATGGGAGATCGACAGGCAAAATCAGCGAATTGGACCTGAAGGAGCAGTTTTTAATGCCCGCAAAGCCACTGAACATATTGTTGATCACCTCAGATCAGCAGCATTACAACACGTTGGGGATTCTCAACGATAAGATTAAAACTCCCGCGTTGGATCGGCTTTGCAGGGAGGGAACCCGTTTCGACAGGGCGTATTGTCCTAACCCGACCTGCACGCCAACACGGGCTAGTATCATCACGGGGATGTATCCTTCACAGCATGGGGCCTGGTCGTTGGGTACCAAACTGCCCGAAACTGTACCCACCGTCGGTGAAGCTTTCTCCAAGGCCGGCTATAAGACTGCACTGATTGGAAAGGCGCACTTCCAGCCGCTTGCCACTGAGGAGGGCAATGAATCCATCGAGTGTCAGCCGATACTGCGGGATCTGGACTTCTGGCGAAAGTTCCACGGGCCATGGTACGGGTTCGATCATGTCGAGCTATCCCGCAACCACACGTGCGAATCTCACGTTGGCCAGCACTACGCGATCTGGATGGAAGAGAATGGCCTGGCAGACTGGGCGGACTACTTCGACCCATACCCGCCAGACCCCGCGGCGATGAAAAAACGGCGGGAAAGCAGAACCTGGGATATCCCCCAGGAGTTCCACTACACGAAGTGGACCGGAGATCGGACTATCGCACAGATCGAACAGTCGGCCCAGAAGGATCAGCCGTTCTTTATCTGGTCGAGTTTCCACGATCCGCACCCGCCTTACGAGGTGCCCCAGCCATGGGCAAGTATGTACGATCCTAATGACATGGCCCCTGGCCAGCTCACCCCGGGTGAGCACGATAAGAACCCAGCCCATTTCGCCCTGACGCAAGAAGATGCCCCCGATTTTAAGGGCAAGTATTTCGAGGATCAAAATATCCACGGCGCCAAGAGCCACTTGCGCGACATGGATGAACTGCGGAAGGACATGGCCTGTTATTACGGCATGATCAGTTTCATGGACCAGCAAATTGGCCGGATTCTCGATGCACTCGATGAAAAAGGCCTCACCGAAAATACGCTAGTGGTTTTCAGTACCGATCACGGGCATTTCATCGGCGAGCACGGCCTGATCGCCAAGGCTATCCATCACTATGAAGATCTTCTTCGCGTGCCGTTTATCGTTCGCTGGCCCGGCAAGACGCCTGCAGGCAAGGCGTCCGATGCGATTCAGAATCTTGTAGATCTTGCCCCCAGTTTCCTAGCTGCTGCCGGCCTGGATGTGCCGGTGGTGATGACAGGCCTCGATCAGACCGATTGTTGGGCGGGCGGGGATGATTGCCGCAGCTGGTCGATAACTGAAAACCATCACACGCGGACGAGCTTTCATATGAAGACTTACGTCAACGCCCGGTATAAGATCACCGTTTACCGAAAGGGCTCTGATGGGGAGCTTTTTGATTTGCAGGAAGACCCTGGCGAAATAAATAACCTCTGGCACGACCCGGCCGCTGCAAAGCTCAAAGCGGACCTGATGGAAGAATTCATGACAGCGACGCTTGAATGTGAGCCAATGCCGATGGAACGAATCTCGTCGGCTTGATGTGCTGGCCTAGATCACACACATATTGAAATAATGTGAAAAAAACTTTGAAGGGGTAAACCAATGACCGATCAGCCTAACGCCGATAACGAAAAGCCCAAGATCATCATTGATGATGATTGGAAGGCCCAGGCTGAGGCGGAAAAGGAAAAGCTGGCCCAGGAGATCGAAAGCAAGGAAACCCCAGCCCCAACCCCCGCCGGGCCTGAAGGGGAAGCTGACTCAGCTGCGAGACAACTTCCACCTGCTGACCTTAGCTCGCTTATCAATCAGATAGCAATGCAGGCTATGCTCGCCCTGGGCGGGTATGAGGACCCCCAGACAAAAAAACGCATGGTAGACCTGACTCTGGCGAAGTTTCATATCGACATGCTGAGCGTTATCGAGGAAAAGACTGCCGGCAACCGCAGCGATTCTGAGAACGAATTGCTTGATAAAGTCCTCTATGAAATGCGTATGCACTTCGTCCAGTTCGCCCAGCAGGCTTCGGGCCAGGGAGCGTAAAAGCCGCATAGACTGATCTTAACGTTTAGTTTTTGACCAAAAGTTCACGAATTACTCTGTTTTTGCATCGAGGGGGGGCAAATCCGGCACAATAAGTGCCCCCACAAGCCATATGCTTAACTAAGTGAGTCTCTATTAGCCTCAAGTGGTCCTATTTAACTGACGATATTGATGGTGTTCGGTACTATCAACAACGTTGTTACGGAGATCCACTATGCAGACATGGACGTGGAGGGGTCTTTCTATCGCTATCGCAACGGCAGTGGCGACGATGGGTGGATGTGAGTCTACATTGACTCCACAAGCTAGGGAACTTCTTCATGCAGCGGAAGTCTCTTTTGCTGATGGGCAGTTTTTACGGACTGTCGAATATGCCGACGAATTCCTAAAGGGCTACTCACGTTCAACTGAAGCTTCAAAGGCCTATTACCTCCGCGGCCGGTCGAAGGCTATGACCCATGATGGTGATGGCGCCAGGGCCGACTTAGCCGAAGCTATCGACCGGGCCAGTGATGGGGATGTCCTAGCCGAGTCGCACAACGCACTCGCCGACTTGGCATATTGGTCCGACGACATGGCCTTGGCAGAGAACCATTATCGCAAGGGGCTAAGTGGTATCGAGCCGCATACTCCCCCGGCCGGTCACGGCAATTACAGGCTTGGATGTGTTTTGCAGAGGCAGGGCCGATGGGCAGAAGCTGATGTTGCGTTCAATAAGGTGATCTTCCATTTGCCTGGCTCCCAGCTGGCTTCCAAGGCAAGTCGGCGGGTTCATCGCGATACCTGGACTATCCAGGTGGGTGCTTTTAGTAAAAAGACAGTTGCAGATCAAAGCGCCCATGATTTGACGGAACGATCCTTCCCGGCTGTGGCCCGGCCAGAGTCGGTTGACCATAGCCTTTTATTTATTGTACAGGTAGGCCGGTATCCTACTTACGAGCAGGCTTCAGCCGACCTGGTTGAAGTGCGCAGACTCCAACATGAAGCTTTTGTCACCGTTACGAGGTGAAATGATGATAGTAGGGTATAGAAAAAATTTGGCAATGGTGCTCGTGGTGGTTGCAGCAATGTCGGTCTTGACCGGCTGCGGACCCGAGCCGGTTGCTGAAATCAGTCCGACTTTGCCAAATGAATTCCTTCAAGATCAATGGGCGCCGCAGGAAGCTCCCGTAGCTCATGTGGTTCGCAGGGACTACCGCATGCGGGAGGGCGACTACCTGGAGATCATATATCACATCCGGTACTTGGAGGATAAGACTTATAAGATCAAGCTTCAGGACGTTATCGAGATACGCTTCCCCTTCAATCCGGAATTGGATCAGACCGAGCAAGTTCAGTCTGACGGGAATGTTTATCTCGATCTGCTCGGGCCCGTAAAGGCTGTCAACAAGACCATCGACGAGGTTCGCGAACTTCTCAACGTCAAGTACGCCAAGTACGTCAAGAGCCCGGTTATTTCCGTCAGTTTCAAAGAATCGAACGTAAAGATTCGTGAACTGAAGGAAGCGATTGTTACCAGCCCGCGTGGCCAGAGTCGTCTTGTGCCCATAACCCCCGATGGCATGATCCAACTGCCCTTTATTGTCGAGACACGAGCAGCCGGCCTGACTGTCGGTGAACTGCACCGCAAACTTAACAAGGCCTACGCCGAAATCGGCCTCGAAGAGTTAGAAGTCACCGTCAATGTCGAGACGTTCGAGCCGCTCAGGATTTACGTTCTGGGTGAGGTTAACAGGCCCGGCCAGGTTCTCAATCAGGCGTCAGGTTTGATTGAAGTCGAACGGACCCACGAGGTTTCGCTCCTTCAAGCTATCGCGATGGCTGGCAGTTACATACCCGGCAGGGCAGAACTTAGCAAAGTCATGGTGGTCCGCCGGCGAGATCTCCCGCGGCCGCAAGTTGCCATCATTAATGTATTCCAGCTGTTGGAAAATCGCTCAAAGGCTGCCGGGGAGCCTTGTGTTGCCGACATGGCCAAGCATCGTTACGACATCTGGCTCGATGACGGCGACATTATTTATATCCCGACAACGGAGATTGCCAAACGGGCCGATTACATCGAATACGTTTGGACGCGAGGCATTCGCGCAGTTGGTGGGTTCTCCAGCAACGCCAGCTACGTCGTAAGCGAGGGTGTTAGCTGGCTTGGCAGCGGGAGTCAGTGATACGTTTTTTTACAATACGCCATTTAGGTTGAAAATAGCTGATAGAAAATTTTGCGATACGCCATTGAGGTTGAAAATGGCTGATAGAAAATTTGCAATACACCATTGAGGTGAAATATGGCTGATAGATATTCAAGCAGGACGCTTCGCGAGATCGTAAGGGTCATCGCCAGTAGATTCGTCACAATGGTCGTTATCTTCCTTATGGTAGTTACCGCAGTTTGTGTGGCGACTTACCTTGCCCCGCGGCGTTACCGCAGCGAGGCTGAGCTAAGGGCCAAGCCAAGCGGTCTGACCTCTCCGATCGAGTCGCGTGTGACTTCGATGCGTGACGAAGTATCACTGTTCGTTCGCACTCAGAGGCAGATCATCAAAAGTGATTATGTCCTGGCCACGGCCTTGATGCTCCTTGAAGGAAGTGAGCCCGCATGGGACCCGGCCGAGATTCGCAAATTGTCTATCCCCAAACATGCCCGGCAGCGTATCAGCACCACGCCATTGTTTACGGATGAACAGGTCCAAAAGTACCTGGCCGATAATGCCAGATACATCTCAAAAGCTAGGCGACGGGTGTCGGTTGTTACTCCCGGTGGTCCTGATGCGACTTTCACTCAGACGTGGACTATTAGGGTAGATTGGCCTGAAGAGCGCGCCAAAGCCGGCCTGAAGGATATGGATTCGCGCGAACTGGCTGCCCAGCTGGCCTTTGAGCTGGCTTCTTATCTGACGGATGCGTATCTGATACGTTCGACTTTTCTTGAAAGCCGAACCACCCTCCAGGCCAAGCAACTGCTGGTCGATGAGGCCTTGGCTGGGGCAACTAAAGCCCGCAATGATGCATCGAAGGCTCTTGAGAATTTCATTCAGGATGAACTCCGGGGCGATCTGCTGCACGTGATTAACATGATCGGCAAGGGCGGCGGTGGTATTGAAACCGGCGTGGCCTCCTTGACGCGCGAGTTCAAAGGCCAGCTGATGACAATAGCCGAAAAACTTGCCGGCGCAGAAGCGCTGCGAGTTGCCCTTGATATCGAATTGGCCAAGGAAAACCCCGCCGATCTCGTCGTGCCAAATTCAATATTGAAGGCCAATCCTCCAATTATGAAAATCAACGAGAAGGTTGTTCTGTTGAAACTTCAGTTGAATAATCTGATTCCCAAGTACACTGAACAATACCAGGAAATTCAGCACGTCCGGTCGGAACTGGCTGGTACCCAGCTTGATTTGAAAAACGAGCTGGACAAGCAGCGGTCCAGGATCGCCCAGGAAGTTTCTATACTGATGGCCCGCCAGGCGATATTGGCTGACCGGGTTAATACGGATAAGAAGTTGCTGGATGATCTGGCACTGAAAGCGGTTGAGTATCAACGTTTGCAGGATGACGTAACTACCGCACAGGTGATCTACGAAGATGAAACCAAGCGAGTCGTTTCTGCCACCACAGCCAGCCAGCTTGCGGAACAGCCGATACTGGTATCGTTGATAGATGGGCCTACCAGGCCTTCTGCGGCCGATCCGGTGGGGCCAAATGTCTGGCTTTCTGTAGTTGTCTCTGCCGTAGGCGGATTGATTCTCGCTTTCACTTTGGCGTTTATGGGCGACTATTTCGATCATTCCATCAAGAGTACCGACGATGCTGAAAGGTATCTTGGTACGCCGGTGTTGGCTTCGGTTCCGAAGCTGGGCCGGCGAGTAATAAAGTTCCTTTGAGGTGTGTCGATGACCGAAACACTAAATCCAGTAGGAAACGGCGGGTCCAAAGCAATACTTTCTGACCCGGCTGAGCGGATTTTCCGCGAACTGTGGGTTTCGCTTTTCTACTCGGGCAGGGTAGTGGGCAAGACCGTTATGATCTGCTCAGCCAGGCCTGGTGAAGGTGCATCTACCATAGCGTGCGGTTTGGCGCTTGCCGGTGCAACTCCTTCCGGTGTGGCTAGAGTTGCATTGTTGGATTTCAATCTACGATCTCCTTCATTGCATGAGATGCTGCCGGTTATGCAGAGCCCGGGTATTGGCGAAATTATCCTTGAAGGGCTCGCACCTGAATCTGCCGCACAGCGGGTCAGCGAAGGGTTGGACGTTTACGCCGTCGGCAACGCCGGCGAGCGGTACTTTGAAATTCTCCGGGCGGAGGGTTTGAGCGAATTCATCGAGACACTTATCGGCGGATACGATCATGTGATTATCGACACCTCTGCGGTGAACCACCATCCAGACGCGCAGATCCTGGCCGGCGTTGCAAAGAATGCGGTATTGGTCTCACACTCTGAGCGGACTCCGCGCGAGGCAGTTGCCCAGGCCAAGAAACGTATCGAGGCCGGGGGGGGCTCGCTGGCGGGTCTGGTGTTGAACCTCAGGACTTATCCGATACCTAAGTTCCTGTATTCGCGGGTTTGAGCCTGGCTGACCCAAGGATGAACGCAAAGTAATGCTGAGCATCGGGCATCAAAAGGTCGACTTGCTTGGCCTGTGTATAGTTGCAGGCCTGCTGATTGGCGTCACTGCCTTGTCGGTTCTATTGCCCCAACTGACTCCCTGGAGTTATGTTGCGCTGGTTGCGGCAGCTGTGCTTATCTACTGGTCCATTCGCTGGGAAATCCAGATGTGGGCCTGGCTGTGGGTGCTCTCATACGGCATAGTAGATCGCGGTCTGTGGAAGCTGGAGCTGGCGGGCTTTTTCAACCTGACGATTCCTCGTTTGATATTCTTAGCTGCCCTTGCGGGGTTCTTTTTGTACTTCCTGCTGGGTAGGGGTAAGCTTCGGTTCGATCGTTCGTTGCTGTGGGTTATGGCGGCACTGATCGGATATTGTGCTATCAGCGCATCTCTGACCGGCTGGAAGGCGAGCACGCCTGAAGTGGAATCGGCGCCTTACTATCGGTTCATGGTCGCTCTTGCGTTTCCATTCCTGATATTCCTGCTGGTTTATAACTCGACGAATCATCCGAAGCAGATTCGTACAGGTCTGCTGATGATATCGATCTATGGCTGGTATGCGTTATATTTGTCATATCTTCAGTATGCAGCGGTGATGGGTTGGGATGGCGCCCGGGCCTTTATCTGGCCTGGGTATATTAACGACCCGAATTACGGCATCCACTTCGAGCGTGCGCGCGGTGCGTTTAATGCAGCCGGGCCGCAGGCGATGTTTCTCGTGTTGCTTTTTTACACATCGCTGTTTCTCTACCGAAAAGTAAGCGGGCCTTACCGGGCAGCGCTATTGATACAGGCGATTGTGACTGTACCGGCGATATTCTTTGCAGGCGTTCGCGCTTCTTTTGTCGCGTTTGGTCTTTGTGGTATCGTCTGGTGTATTCTGGGAAGCCGCGATCGGTTCGGATCGATCAAGCTTGCCATCGCGGTATTGGTTGTGGTTATTGGGTCGGCATCGTTCTGGACGAATCTATCCGGAACCGATCGTCACAAAGGTGGCGTGGCCCAGCGAGGCCCGATCCAGTCTCGAAAGATCCTGCTATTCCAGAGTTGGGAAGTTTTTCAGGCCCACCCGATAACCGGTGCAGGTTTCGGGCATTTCGTCGACGCACAGCAGGCACTTGAGCGTGATCCAGCCAGTTTGATAGGCCTTTCGACCGGGGTGGTCGTTCAGCATAACCTGCTTTTGAACATGGCCGCCGAGACCGGCGCTATCGGCTTGATTGGGATTTTGCTTGTCGCCGGGCTGCTCTATCGGCAGTCTCACCAGTTGTACGAGAAGATACCTCCCCACGTTACGGGCTATCTGTCGCGAGAGTTTGTAGTACTGTTTTGGATAGCGATGATCAACTACGCAGCCACGGCCATGTTCCGCGACACGTTCTGGGACGTCTTCGCCAACGGCATGATCTGGTCGCTTGCCGGCCTGGTCGTTGCGTATAACCAAATGCTCGAGCCCCATCGAGTCGAACTGTCGGCCGGGGCGCTGGGTCAAGCAGGTTAGGGGGCTATAGTGCCGGCTTTGACACGACTTGTTAAGGTCGGTTCGATGGTTGATTCTCTCGGCGCGTATGTACCGGCCAAGATCCTCGCAAAAGCGCTCGGCATGGTAAGGCTGATGGTGTTTTTGTATCTGCTCAGTAAGGTCCAGTTTACTCTCTGGGGTTTGGGCGGCCTTGTAATGGCTGTCGCGGCGCCGATTCTCACGCTGGGTGCCAATCATGCCCTGGTCCGCTATGCGGGCCTGTACGAGGAAAGAAACCAACTCGCAAGCTTCTATAAACGCATTCGCTGGCCTTTGTTTTGGCTGTGCCTGGTTTTGACTGGGGCAGCTATGGCCTTTAGCGGCCCACTTACCCGGCTGGTTATGGTAGCCAAGGCAGACGCCGGCGGGGTCGACTTCCAACAGCTCTGGCCGGTGTGTATGGCAGGCCTGGCCAACGGGTTCGCCCTGGCGCTGTACCATAATTTGCTGAGTATTATTATCGGCATAAGGGCTTATCGGCTGGTGGCGGTTCTGGAACTTTCATTCAGTGTTATCTTCGCCGGGTTCGGGGTGGTTGCAATTTGTATCCAGCCGACTGCGCTGGCGGTTTTGTCAGCACACATGGCTACGCTTGTACTGGCTACAATCGCTGCAGGGGCGGGGCTGAAACTCTACCTGAAAAATCCCCCGCATGCCCAACTGCCAACCGATAAATCTATCGCCGATGAGACTGACTCTGTCGAAGCGATTACCGATCCGGGGGCAGTTGCAGCTATTGCCAATATCGGCGCACCCGTTCCAGATCACGTCGAGCCTATAGGCCATCGGGATTACTTCCGTCTGCTGAGGTTCGGGTTGCTGGCCTTGCCGGGTTTTGTTATCTGGCAGTGGGCGAACAACACGAGTTTCTTTCTGACCAGTAAAATTCGTGGGCTTTCCGAGGGCGGCGAGTTCCTGGCATTTATGCTGTTGGGTCAGCCTGTGGTGTTTTTGGCTGACTCGGCCTGGGCGGTTGTCTTTACTCACGTAGCAAAGCGATGGGAAGCCGGCGACCGCAACACGGCCATGTTCACTCTCAAGACCGCCTACAAGGCCATCGCGATGGTTATGATGTCTCTTTCGATTATCCTGCTAGCATTGTCACCGCTGTGGGTGAAGATCCTTCCTCGCCAGTATCAACATGGCCTGGTCCTGCTGCCTGGGTTGTTCATGTTCTTCCAGGTAATTGTTAACCTGGCCTTGCTTACCATCGTGGCCAAGCTGCATGAAAGGCCCTGGGTAATCGCACTGGCTGGCGTGTTCGGCATTGCCTGTAATATTGTTCTCGGCATGTTGTGGATCCCCAAATTCAATTATGCCCCCCAGGGAGCAGCCCTGGCTGGGGGGATCGGCATGTATGTAGGGTCGGTATTGACGGCGGTGATTTATTTCGCACTGGCAAGGGTGAAAATTGGCCCGGCTGCGTTGGCGATATTGCTGGCCCCGGCGTTACTATTGCTACCCGTCTGGGCGGGTGGGGCGATTTGGGTTCTTGCGCTGCTGACGGCTGCCATTACACCGCTGGTATTTAGCAGCCGCGAGAAACAGATTCTGTTAGCTTCACTGGCGAGGCTGGCTCAGATGATCAGGCGGGTCGTGTCATGGGCCTGAGCGTTTCGATAATCCTGCCCACCCACGACAGGCCCACCGAGCTTGGGGCGGCGATTGATTCGATAATGGCACAATCTCGCGGGCCGGATGAATTGATAATAATTGACGATGGTATCTCGCCGGCAAGGCCTGATATCGACCGCTGGGCGAAACAAACCGGCGTTCGTTTCATTTATGAAAAACGCTCCAGGCCGTCGCTGCCGGCCTCGCGTAACCGAGGGTTGGGTATCGCTACCGGCGATATTATTGTTTTTTGTGAGGACGACGTTACCTGGCCTGTCGATTACCTGGAGAAACTTATCGAGCTATACGAGGCTGATACCGAAGGGTCGGTAGCGGCGATTGGCGCGGTAGTAGTCGAGCCGGACGATAATAAATTAACTCGTCGTGTTTTCGACTGCCTGGCAGATGCTCTCGGCAGGGGCAAGTGGCGTCCTCGCCTGAACCCGGCAAGGTATGCTAGTTTACCGGAAATATTGCGAGGTAAGTTGACTCCAGCGAGCAGACTCTCGGGTGGGGCGATGAGCCTTAGATCAAACAGTCTGGGCCAGTTCAGGTTCGATGAATCGCTCGACGGTTACGCCCTTGGTGAAGATCGCGAGTTCTGTTATCGCTTCGGCCAGCAACGCAGCATTTACCTTGGTCCCCAGCTTAAAGTGGCCCACAGCGCAGCCGGGCGGGGCTCGGCGGGTATGTTCGCCCGCGGCAGGATGTTCGCTGCCAACAATCTACACATTGCGAGCAAAAGTTTAGGTGGCGGGGCTGGGACGTACCTGCTTGCATATTATGAACTGGCGGGGGCTGTGGGGCTGGGGCTGTTCTGGTCGCTCATCACATTGAAATCCGGCCCGGCCCGATTTGCCGCAGGGATAGTAACGCAACTACTGAGCCAGGGCTGCAATGTGGTAAAGGAAATACTGTGCGGATTTTGATGCTTATGGCCAGCTTCGATTCCGGCGGGGCCGAGAGGACTGCACTGACGCTGGGCGAATCTCTTATTTCCCAAGGTCACTGGGTGGCGGCTGGGTCGGTCAGGCCTGGAGGCGAGCTTGGAGATACTTTCCAAAGCCGATTCAATCTAACCGTCGACGGGCTGGCCAATAGTAAGTTCGACCCGTTGGCTGCATTTCGTATCGGTTGGCTGCTGGTTGATGAATCCATCGACGCTCTGATAGTTGTAGACGTTGCGCGAAACGCAATGTGCTACGGCTTCGTCGGTGCAGTGCTCTGCAAGCAACCCGTAGCACGCATTTGCTGGTGCAAATCTATTCCCAATGGCCAGGCGGGAAAGTTCGCAGGCCTTCTACGCTGGCTTACTAAGCTCAGACTCGCCCAGGTAGTTGTCTGTACCTCCAAGCGTCAGAGACAGGCCTTAGTTGCCAGGGGCGTTGGGCGAAGAAGGTTAACGCTAATTCGTAACGGCATCGACCTGGAAAGATTCGCAACGGCCAAGCCGGTGGATTTGGATATTGCAACTGGGAAAAAAATCATCATTCAGATCGCCAATATCATGCCGGATAAAGATCACGCAACGCTGCTTTCGGCTATCAAGTTGCTGGCAGGGAGGCGAGACGATTTCCACCTGGTCCTTGCAGGTCGCGGGACCGACTCGCCTGCGATTTCTCGTATGGTCCAGCGAGCGGGACTGGAGGGTGTAGTTTCCCTGCTGGGCTACAGGGACGATGTCGCTGAGCTATTGGCTGGGGCGGCGGTTTTTGTGCTGAGTTCGAAGTCTGAGGTTTTCCCTGTTTCTGTGTTGGAAGCGATGGCTGCGGGCTTGCCGATTGTTGCCAGCGATCTGCCTGCATATCAGGAAATGTTAACTGACGGCAGTGAAGCCCTGCTCGCTGCGGTTGGCTCCGGTGAGGCTTTCGCCGGCGAATTGGAAAAACTCCTGGATGATGCCGATCTTCGGAGGCGGCTAGGTAGCGCCGGCCGGGCAAGGTCAGGCCGATTCTCCAACCGGCGAATGACGAAAAGTTTCACGCGTCTGCTGAAACTGCTGGTCCGCTGAAAAGGCTCTGGCTGGTCCAAGGAAAGCTTTTGGCCGATAACTATGGTATATGAAACCGCCCGCTGACGTCATTATAGCTGTTACCAGCCGATGCAACGCCCACTGTCAGATGTGCAATATCTGGCAATCCGATTCAGCCGATAGTATCGAGCCGGGGCATTTAGAAAAGCTCCCAGCCGGTGTCAAAACGATTAACCTCACTGGCGGCGAGCCGTTTTTGCGGGCCGACCTGGTCGACTTCGTCCGCCAGGGACGCAAAGCCTGTCCCAAGTCTGTGATCACGATCTCCACTAACGGCTATCTTGGCGAGGCTATCGCCGAGAAAATGCGTCAGATTCACCGCGTCGATCCGCAAATTCGTCTGTCCATTAGCATTGACGGCATCGGGGAGGCACACGACCGTGTTCGAGGCGATATAGGCGCTTTCGACAGGGTGATGCAAACGATCGACTTATTAAAGGCTGATGGTTTTAAGGGGGCGCGGCTGTCTATGACAATCAGCGAAACCAATGCCGACCAACTGACAGGGGTTTTTTCCCTGGCTGATAAGCTTGGCCTGGAGTTGGGAATCGTTGCCGCCCACCAATCACAAACGCACCTGAAAATAGATAAACCCTTCGAAGCTGTCAGTAGCCCATCGCTGGATGAGGATTTTCAGCGGGTAGTCCGGAAGTGGTTGAGGACATTGAAGCCCAAACTCTGGCTGAGGGCCCATTTCACCGCCCAGACTCGTCGGTATCTCAGCGGCCACAGGCCCGTCTTTGCCTGTAGGGCAGGGAGCGGCTTTGTTTTCGTCCAGGCAGACGGGCAGGTGTTCAGTTGCTCGGTATTGGGCAGGCCGATGGGCAATCTTATAAGTGATTCCTGGGCGGATATATGGGCTGGGCCCCAGGCAAGTCAGGCTCGCAGCTATTCAGCGGGGTGCAATCAAGGCTGCTGGATGATTTGCACCGCCCGCAGTTTTTATCGAAACCACCTGGTTTCAGTGTCGAGATGGATTCTCTGTGAAAAATTGCGAGCGCATCTTGGGGGTAGGCAGTAGCGTTACCATGGAGATACTGCATATAGATAAATTTGGTGGCACGCTTGCAGCCCGGGCCGGCGGTCCAAGCGAGTATATAAGGCTCGTTAGTCGGTTGCAGGAAGATGCAGGCTGCGAGGTAATGAGTTTTGGATGTGTCGGCTCTGGCGAATCGCCGGAGATGCCCATTTTTCGCAAGCTGGACCAGTCGAAAAATCCGCTCAATCTGCTGCGGATCATTCACAACGCCGATGCAGCTTCAAAGCTGGGGCGGTTCCTGGATAAAAATAGTGCAGACGTCGCTCACCTGCACAATATCTATCATCACCTGACGCCTTCGATTCTGCCGGTGCTGGCTGGGCGGTCTGTAGCGATCGTGATGACGGTGCATGACTATAATCTGGCGTGTCCGGCGAGGCACTTCTGGCGAGAAGACGGCCTGTGCGATCGATGTAAGTCCGGAAGTTTTTACTGCGCCTCAAGCCCGCGCTGCAAAGGGCTGGCTGGGGTAGCATTGGCTATCGAAAGTTATTTTCAGCGCTGGAGCAAAAGGTACACCCGCTGGATAGACAGGTTTATCTGCCCGACTCAATTTATGGTCGAGATCCTGGGGGGGGTTGGAATCCCGCGAACCAAGCTGATTCACTTGCCGCACCCGGTAGAGTTGCACGCTTCGGATGAAAGCCCATCTAAAGTCCAGCGGCGGTTGGTTTATGCAGGCCGGCTGAGCAGGGAAAAGGGCCCGGATATGATGCTGGACCTGGCTGAGCGGATCAAAGACGTTGAGGTAATCTTAGCCGGCGATGGGCCGATGGCAAAACAGCTTCGTCGTGATGCACAGGCCCGGCAGATCAGCAACGTTAAATTCACTGGCTGGCTGGGCAAGGCTGAGCTTCGCCGGCTGTTTGGCGAATCAGCGGCAACGGTAATACCCAGCAGGTGCATCGAGAACAGTCCGCTGGTTATGCTGGAGTCGATGGTGGCAGGCGGCTGTGTTATCGTGCCGAACCAGCAGCCGATTTGCGAGGACGTGGTCGATTCCGTCACCGGCAGGACATTTACTACCGGAGATATCGATTCTTTAACGGCCGTGGTTTCTCAGGTGTTGGCCGATCCGGCCCGGCGAGACGCACTCGCGGCGGCAGGGCGGGTAAGCGTCATCAGCCGGCACAACCCAGCCAGTGCAGTCGAAGCTTTGACAGCGATTTATGAGGATGCAATTCAACGATGCGCATCGCGATGATAGGAACTAGAGGTATCCCCGCTCGGGCGGGCGGAGTAGAAAGCGTTGTCGAAGCGCTGACGGCGGAGTTATCCGCGCGCGGACACGACGTGCTGGTCTACGCCCGCAAAAAATATATTGCCGGTCTGGCCCCGCCGACTATGGGTAAGGTAATCACTACCGCGGGCCTTTCCGGCAAGCATACCGATACGCTAACTCACACAGCCACGGCGATGCTCGACGTGATCAAAAGGGACGTCGATGTCGTACATATTCATTCGCCGGGACCTGCGTTGTGGTCCTGGGTGGCTAGGCTTGCTAAAAGAAAGATCGTATTTACCGTCCACGCCCCCGACTGGCAGCGAGATAAATGGTCTGTTCCAGCCCGGGCATCGTTGAAACTCGGCCTGGGTATGGGTATGAAACTTGCCAGTGCGGTAACGTCTGTATCCCAGCCGTTGGCCCAGGAGCTGTCTGACAAATTCGGCCGAACCGTTCACTTTATACCCAACGCGCCGCCGAAAGTTTCAGCCGATGTCTCAGATGAGCCGCTTATCCAGTGGTCCCTGGCGGGAGAAAGTTTCGGCCTTTACGTCGGCAGAATAGTACCTGAAAAGCGTCTTGATCTGCTGATTAGGGCTTGGCGGAAGGCCCCGGCGGGGGTGCCTCTTATCGTCGTCGGCGAACTTGGCAATGATTCATTTAGCCGTCAGTGCCGGGCCCTTGCCCAAGGCGCGGACGTTAATTTTATCGGCCCTCAGTACGGCCCGAACTTAGCTGCGTTGTATGGGCATTGTTCCCTTGTCGTTCAGCCAAGCGTTCTTGAGGGCATGTCCATGGTCCTGCTGGAAGCAGCCGCTCACGGCCGATGTATAATTGCTGCAGATATTCCTGCAAATCGCGATCATTTGGGCGAATCAATCCTATACTTCAAAAGGGATAATATTCCTTCATTAGAGGCCCAAATTTGCCGATGTCTAACCAAGGAGGAGACTCGGTCAGCGTTGGGTCTAGCTGCATTTGACAGGTCAGCTCAGTTGCCTCAGTGGTCCGATGTCGCCGAAAAGATGGAGCGGGTTTACCTTCGCCTGGAGTGAGAACTTCTTGTGGTACAAATAAACGCTTATCCTGGTCCATCGACGGAATTGCTCGCGCCTTACCCATTGGGTGCAGATTCTATTGGGCGCCTGCCGTCCAGGCCGGGGTACGAACTCGCCAAACGCTTTTTGGATGTGGTTGTCGCGTTTTGCTTGCTGATTCTTACCGGGCCATTGATGCTTGTTGTAGCGATTGCGATAAAGCTGACCTCGCCGGGCCCGGCCATTTTCAAACAGACTCGTGCCGGCACAAACGGCCGGCCTTTTACGATGTATAAGTTCCGTACCATGAGGCAGGGGGCACAAGATGACCGCGCCAGCCTAGCCCATCTCAATGAAAAAGATGGTCCGGTATTTAAAATCGCCGCAGATCCGCGGTTGACTTACCTGGGCAGTTTTCTGCGCCAAAGTTCCATCGACGAACTGCCCCAACTGCTTAATGTCCTGCTCGGTGAGATGTCCCTGGTTGGCCCCAGGCCGCTTTGGCTGCCGGAGGCCCGCAAAGCCGTCGGCCCCGCAAGGGCAAGGACAACAGTGACCCCTGGATTGACATGCCTGTGGCAGATTTCAGGCCGAAGTGAACTCAGTTATGAAACCTGGGTGGCTATGGATATCCACTACATCCGCCACCGCTCCATGCTGCTTGATTTATTGATTCTTATTCAAACCATCCCGTCAGTTCTGTTCGGCCGAGGGGCATATTAGAAGCCATCCCAAAACCTCAATTTGAGCTGCAAAGCAGTATTGAGATGGCTTCTGGCCAAATTCCAGGCCCGATTTTCGCAATTGATCTTTATGCGTAACTTCACCACAGGCGCTAAGTTGCCGATGATCTGTCTGGAGGCTTCACGCGTATTGGCCGTGGTTCTTCATGGATTACCGTCGGAATCAAGAATTAGTCATCGAGGGAGTTAGCTTAACGTGAATCATGTCTTGAAATTATTGGGCAAGGGACTGGATGTGTCTCTGGAAGACCTACTTGCAGATTTTTTGTCCGTTAACCTGACCGATACCGTTGAGCAGCTTTCCCAACAATGTCAGCAGGGCCCTCAAAGTGGCGATCTGTTATACCGCCTCGGCCTTGCCCATCTGTCAGCCCAGCGTTACGAAGAAGCTGTCATGCATTTGGCTCAGGCAATCAGCTGCCAGCCTGGCCATCAGGGCGCTCATGTGGGGCTGGCTGTAGTTCATGATGCAATAGGCAATCTCTCAAGGTCGCTGGATCATCTCGAAGCTGCTTCAAGAATCGGCTCGCCCCGGGTAGAGCTTCTTTTTGCGATGGGCCTGTTTTGTGAAAGACTGGGCAGAACCTCTGCGGCAACCCAGCATTATAAAGTGTTGCTGAAGTTTGATTCGACATTCACCCAAGCCCGCCATCGCCTTGCGGCAATTGCGATCTTCAAGGGCGAGTTCGACGACGCGATCGAACAATACCATTTATGTCTGGATGATCAGCCTGGCTTGGCGTGGATACGATCGGGGCTGGGACATTTGTACTTCCTGCACGGCCTGTACGGCCCGGCCATCGAACAGTACCAGACCGCAATTGCGATGCAGCCTGAAAATTGGGCCCTCGGCGATGACCAGATTGAGCAGATGGTAGCCGACGGGCATATTGAAGACGCCATAGAGCACCTGGAATATATGCTTGCCCAGCAAGGGCCTTTTGCCGACCTGCATGCAAGGCTGGGCGATCTGTACGGCAAGGCAGGTAGGGATGAAGAAGCTGTGAACCAGTACCATGCCGCTCTCGATATCGAGCCGGAATACATGGAAGCGATGATCAAGCTGGGTACCCACCATCTGATAAATGGCCGGTGGACCGATGCGGCGGAGGCGCTTAATCGCTCGGCCCAGATGAACGACGATCTTTTGCTTAATTACGTCAGCACGGCTGTTTCTCAACTGGCTGACGGAGATTTAGAGGCGGCGGATAACACCTTTGAACTGGCAGCGGCCGTCGAGCCAAATGGCACTCTTTTACTTACCGAGACGGTCCGCCTGCAGGAAAAGGCCTTCGGCGATGACCAGTATGATCCATCGACGGCGCTCGAATTGCCGGTAACTACGATGGAAGTGGATATTTTTAACGCATCGCTGCTTCGCAGGCAGATCGAGCGCCACAGCCAGCATATTCGCATGCGGCCTGAACTGGCGGACCTTCGGTATCGTTACGGTATTTTGCTGCGGTATGAGGGCCGGGTAGCCGAGGCGGCTGAGCAGTTCGAAAAGGCGCTGGAACTTAATCGGTCATATACCGACGCAGCCATCCGGTTAGCTTTTTGTCGCAGTGAGCTTGGCCGAATGAAGCTGGGCTGGACCACGCTGAAAAACGCTCTCAATGTGCCGGCCAGTGCTATCGACCTGCATTACAGGCTTGGCCTGATGTACGTCGACAGCAAGAAATTCGAGCATGCGATCCGCCAGATTGAATCCGCCGACGAGACAGCCTCCAGCGAGAAAATTCGCACGGGTCTGCTCCTGTCCCTACAGAATATGGGCCTGGTAGACGGCGTCTCCGCCACGTGGCGAAGCTTGTGCAGGATCAATCAGGGGTAAGAAGTAAAGTTGGGTCCGGTGCCGTGGTTTGGTGAGCGAAGCGAAGCAACCACGTGGATCATCAACTTAAAAGCCAAAGATTCCATCGGCTATAGACTATCCTCACCAAAATAACCTTCGAACGTGAGACCACAGCTTACAAAGTTCCTACAAGCTGAGTTCTATGTGTGATAGGATATACGAGGTCTTGGTGGCAAAAAAACATAATATATATGATATGAAACTGTAACCCATGTCCCTTCCATGAACGTTATGTGATGTTCCAGGGAGACCTATATGACACAGCTTAGTGTGGACCGGTTGACCGATGCAGATGCTGCGAAGCTATTGTGGGATCGCTGGATGCATCTTGAAAAGCTTCTTGTAACAACACTGTTTGCCATGTTTGTTTCAACCACTATCTCGCTCTATGCAGCTGCTGGCAGGTTTCAGGATGATGCAGATGCCCCAAATCGAGACACCCTAGTCCTCATTGGTGCGGCAGTTACTTATGGTGTGCTATCGGGCTACTACTACTTTATGCTCGCCCAGAACTACGCTGCGATGGTCACTCTCTTAAAGGTAAGCAGACACATCATCGCAAAGATGTCTGCCCTCTGGGATCTTTTCCTGCCTCAATCTGTAGAAGTAGGCGGAGTTATCCACCAAGCTATTCTTCTTCCAGCTGCCGCAGTTCCGTTTATCATCACATTTCTGTCACTCGTGGGATTAATGATTGTGCTACACAGTGCCAATGTTGTGGCCTTTTTGATATCAATTGTAGGACACGCCATACTGTTCTTTGCGATGATCTGGATTCCATTTCGTTGCTTCGTGAAGAAGTTGCGCGAAGTGAAGGGACAATTGGGAACTGAATGTGACGCGGAAAACTGCGAGCCCTAGGGTGCCATGCTTCTGCTTGCAGAAGCATGCTCTTAGTAGGGCGTGCTACTTGTTGAGGAATGCGCATGAAGGTTCATGTTTGTGCCTCTCGAAGTATTAGTCTTGCGTGGTAGAAGATGATTTTCGCGGCTACCCATCGGCGGACTCTTTCCAGC
>SDBT01001523.1_pt1 | contig 40977 bp, 63 predicted proteins | sample 2277101 | NCBI WGS metagenome assembly SDBT01 (sample SAMN10404973, study PRJNA504765) | marine sediment metagenome | isolation source: marine sediment core GS10_PC15, 103 cmbsf | place: Arctic Ocean: Southern Knipovich Ridge | collected 2010 | reverse complement strand
GGTGCAGCATGTAACCAGCCGCAAAGAGATAATGAGTTGAAGCTCATAGGAGCTAGAGCATTTAATAGGCTGCTACAGTCTAAGCTGGTGCTAACACCTCAGCAGAAACACTTCTTTAATGTGCTAGAGACTGAGTATCACGAATCTTTAATTGAATAAAGTAGAAGCCTCCTTCCTTGGGGGCTTTTTTATGTCTGCTATTCGGGGGTTGATGCCTGTTCTGTAGTATCTGTCTTTGCAGGAGCGACTGCTTTCATTCTGTTAGCTAATCGTATGGCTCTATTACCCACATCCTTAAGGTATTGGGACTTACCCTTACCATCTGCACTAACCAGCATCTGTCTGCTAACCTCTTGCCAGTCTTCCACCTCTACTGCCTTCCACATCTCCTTGAATCCTCGTAGACTTTTCTTACCCATGTTAAACGCCATGTTCAGGAGGATATCAAATACTTCATCTGGCACATGGACTTTGTGTTCTTCTAGTAATCCAGTTAGGTCGGTGTTTGCCTCTTCCATGTCCACCTTAAACCATGCTTCCACTACATCGTCGGGGATAGCAGTACCTTTGGGGTAGAGCTTCTTCTCTTCCTTGTTTAGCTGGTGTCCTCTGCCTCCTGTTATCACAGCACCGTCCTTGTACGATATATGCTGGCCTTCTTTGTTCCTACGTGTGCCTTCATCCTTCTTAATAATTGCACGTTCTCTAAGTGGCTCTGCTTGCTCCTCAGGCTCTACCTCTTCTTTAGGTTGGGACTCTAAGAACTTCAATACCTGCTCATCTGAGGCTTCGTCCGGGAAGTCATACTTCTTACCTTCATACTCTACTACTTGGCCTGTCATGTTAGCTACCCCCATCAAAGGTAAGCTTGCCATCAGTGCCAATAATAACTTTACGAACTTCATTAGCTTTCTCTCTTGGTTTAGTCACTTCTATTGCTGCTGCTTTTACAGTATCCCAATACATCTGGCTACCTGAATATCTAGCGCTTGGTAATACACCAGCTCCGTTGTACTTGGCTGATATCTCATTGGCTCTGTTGAACCTACTTATGAATAGCTCCATCTCTGCATTAACTGCTGTTCCTGAACCACCTTGGCCTATTTCAAATACGGCACCTTCCGGGGAAGTTAGATGTAGCTTGCCTGTCGCGGTAAGTTCCATGCGTTCTATGTGCATCTTGGGGTTAGCGGCTAGCTGTAGTAGCTCATTGGATAGTCCCGCTGTAGTACTCACCTGCATGTTAATGAACGCTGCCTTTAATGGGCTGCTCTGTGCTGTTGCTTGCAGTACCTTATTGCTGCCAAAGGTAGACCAAGTTAAGTCCTCTCCTCCATGCTTACGAATCTCTTCAAGTGCTACCATCTGGAACTCAGGGTCGATACCTGTTGTACTCAGTGCAATACCTGCGGCGATAACACGTTCTTGTTTGGCCTGCTTAGTTTCAGGGTCAACACCGCCTCCAATCTGTGAGTATGCTTTCGGGATGTTCTGTAAATCAAAGCCTATCTTAGCGTCAGCATTCAGGCTGGCTACTAGTGCTTTGCCTTCGGCAGTACCACCTGCTTTATTCACCCACTTAACCATGTCTACGAATCCACGGCTACCACCTATCGAATAGGCCATAACATAGTCAGGGTTGTTGAGCAAGTTGTTGATGGTAGTCTCCACGATAGCGCCATTGTACTGCTTAAGGACGGTCATCATGGTATTGTCCTCAATCATCTTAATAGTGTTGTCACGTAAGGCACTTAAAGGAGCCATCTCAGCTTGAATAGCTGAACCTGATACACTCTGTCCACTCATACGCCCCAATAGGCTAGCATTGGCCGCACCGAACGCTGCATCTACACGGGCTATTAAGTTACGCTTGGTATCCACATCAAATGAACCTCCCGCTACTATAAGCTGATGAACTTCTGCCATGGTATTAGTTACGATACTTGCGCCTTGGCTGGCTACATCTTTGCTCATGGTGTTCAGGTTGTACGAGCCTCGTTTGGATGCTAGGTCATAACGTTGCTGTTCCTGCTGGTTGGCTGCTGCTGATTGGTTCATTGCTATAACTTTATCAACGCTGGTGCCCATCTTAATAGCTTCAATCTCTAACTGTTCCTGTGCTTTCTGCTGTGCTGTGGCCTTGTTTGCCTTAGGACTCATAAGCTGTGCAAATAGAGTCTTGGCCGGGTCTTGGCCTGTTGCATCTCGCATGGCTGCACGTATCTCAGCTTCAAACTCAGGACTATCCTTGATGGCCTTGTTCTGGATTAACACTAAGCGCTCAAGTACAAATGTCTGGGGTAATCTGCCATTAGCAGCTGCATCCTGAATGAGTGTGAACTCCTTGAGTGCCATCTTGACATTAGGGTTAGCTAATGCCTCTGTGCTAAACACTCTGTCCTGAATAGAGGGGAACCTTACGGCCTGTAGTCCCTCACTGACTGCCTTAATCTGAGCTGACACGCCCTCAGTTATATCGTCTTCTAAGTTCTGTACTATCTGCGGGATGGCTATGTTTGCCACCTGTACTACTGCGTCAGCTATGCCAGTGTCAGGAGAAAAGCCCCCCTTTAATGCTACTGGTGCTATGTCGCTTACATTACCGCTTGTTTGGAATGGGGATTGAGCCACTGTTAATTCTCCTCTGAGGCTACATAAGTAGCATGAAATATGTCAGGCTTGCAGGGGTAAAATTCTCCCTGTACGCCTCTTATGATAATGTCACCTACTGTTGCATGATGGGAGCCTTCTAAAGTGTGTATAAACAAGCCTCTTTTATCGTCGTGGTCAAAGTTTCGCCACTCTAAAAACTTGGCAACTTCATCTATATTGTCCCCTTTCCATTCTAATGTATATACTGTCACTGGTCGTTTAGTGTATTGTTTAATCATTATTTATTACCTCGTTCTAACGTGCCTTGGAATGGCTGTACGAAAGTTTGCTTATTGAATACGTTACCTGCGTTAATGCTGGTGTCTATTAGTACACCCTCAGTTAACTTCTCTGGCACTACTGTCTCGAAGAACTTCTTAAGTTCACGTTCTTCCAACGACTTGGCCTCACTGAATATACTGCTTGATACTCGTGTCATTAGCTTATCCACTAACAGTGGGTTGTCAAATGCTTCGTGTACCAATTGTACCACGTTGCGCACAGACTGCGCGTACTTAGGGTTCATGTCATGCGTAAATACATAACGATGGTAACCTGCTACGATAGCCTGTGCTGCTTCATTGATTGCCTCATCAACTTCCCGGTTGTATTGCTGTATTATACGTGTCCTAGTTTCACGGGTTAAGCCAAAGCCTAAAGCTACACCTAGTTTGTCCATGAATGTAAAGCCTCCTTCGTCTGAGGTGTCAAGCACTACTCTGCCTCTGCGGTCAAGTACTTTGCCTGAGTTGTGCATCATCAAAGCTTTCAAGCCTCCTCGTGTACTAGATGGTATCTTAGCCATAAGCATAACTAGGTCAGCTGCTGTCTCTAACATACTAGGTTCTTGCATTATAGTCTCACCACTACGGTCATGCATTAGTAATGGTTCTAATTCTGCTAGGCTAGAAAACGCTTGGGATTGCAATATCATGTTACCTTCTACTGCTGCTTCAATCACTCGTTCTATTGTTGAACTGGACACGGCAAGCATCTTCTTCCACATGGGGTCTTTGCTGGTGACGATATCACGGGCTGTCTCAAATGTGCTGCTGAACAGTGCTGCTCTATTAGCCACTTCTATGTTAGCACCAAACACTTCCTTGACTACTACGCCCACGGCACCTTGGTTAAAGCCATTAGCTACTGAGTCATCTAGTTCCACGCCTAGCCAGTCAGAAATAGCTGGTGCTATCATGTTGATTAACGGCATACCTGCTCCTCCAAATAGTAGCGTTTGGCCCACTGCTATACGTCTCTTCTGTGCATTGGTGAACCCTCCTGCTTTGGTGCCTTTAAGTGATAGCTCTACTGTCTTGGCTAATACCTGCTGGAACTGACCAGTAATAGAAGTTAAACGTTGCGGAGCTGATGTACCAGCACCACCTTGCCACCAAGCTTTATTGGCTGTGTTAAGTTCAAGCATAGTCTTGTTAGCTTCCTGCACTACAGCCAATAGTTCATCGTTATCTAATATCTTACTAGGGTTAGCCCTCTTCCAGCGAGAGTAAGCACTAATGTAACTTAAACGTCTGTTGGTTAACTCCCCTGCTCGATAGAACATAAGCGAAGCGTTACTACCCTTACGCATGATATCTTGTGTGATACCTACACCTGTACTGGATACGTAATTCATATCAGCATTAGAGCGTACAGAGTCATATAGCCCTGACTTCCTCCAACCTTGGTACATCTCGTGCTGTGACGCATTAATCTGCTTGTCCTTAGTTAGTATCTTTAACAGCTTGTCAAATGTGCTACCATTGCGAACATTGTCCAGCATGGCAAAACGTGCAGTATCGGCAATGATACCCGGTATGTCTTTAACTGCTGCTAACGATAATCCTACTACTGCGGCTGATGCCTGAACATACAATTGCGCTGGCGATAGTACACCTAGCATTACGTGCATGTTGGCAGTTAGCATAGCGGATACAGGGTCAGCATGCTTCAACCATAGAATACTATTGATTGCATTCTTCTCTAAGCCTAAACCTCTTGCTCCATTCAGTGCCCAGTCATGGGTCTTCTGTATCATACCTTCGAACAGGCTCTCTCTTCTGCTAGGTACTCGGTTCCATGTGTTAATCTGTGAACGCATACGACTAAGTGCTGCGCCTTCGGCAGTGTCTGGTAACAGGGTGCCATTGAAGCCTTTAATATCTATGGTTGCATCCATCTTGCGAACTGTGTTCAGCCATTGGGCTTCCTGTCCAATACGCCATTCGTTACGGGTTACTGCTGTGCCTAGGTGGTCAATGTAACGTCCGAATGCTTCGCCCGGTGCCATACGTTCAATAGGTACACCATCCAATCCCATAAGCAGGTCATCAGCACTACGTGTACCAGTGTATAAACCACCAGTACCACTCAATGCATTCTCCATGCGCTCCATCTGTGCCATCTTGCTACCATCAGCCACTTCATACATCTTGGCTACATCAGCAGGGTTAGCCTCTGGGTGCTTAGCTACAAACTTATCTATCATACGTTGCTGGAAAAGTAAAGCATCTTGGTTAGACGCAAATGCTCTAAGGGCTGTGTCTCTGGTTGCGCCATTAACGCCTGCTTTATTTACTGGCATCTTCTGCTTGACCACGAATTCTATACCCTCGTTGATTTTTGGCACATATCCATTCTTGTAATGTAGTACTTGGTTTGGTAAATCCTTTATAACTTTTTGGTCTATGAACATGTACTCAACTACTTCACCTCCTCTGGCTAGGTCACCTGCGCCTGTAGTATTCCAGTCGTTACGAGAACGAACTAGTATCTTACCTTCGGCATACTGGGCATCTATCAGCTCATCTGTCAAGGGCTTGATATCATCAGTGTGACTGAGGTAAACGCTACGGCCTGCTCTCTGTGATGCAGACATCTTAGCACCTATAGCTGACTCGAATGGTTTAACCGCTAGGCCACCACCTTTAAGGGTTATTGAGCCATTGAATCCACCAAGCTGTAACTCTCTACGGGTAGTGTAGTTCTGAATGTTCCATAATGTATCAGCAAATTGACGGCGCTTATAATACGCTTCAATCTCGTTCTGTTTAGTAAGCCTTACGGTGCCATCTTTGGTATGCACACCTGCAATGAGTTCTCTCTCAGTGAATACCTTTCCTCTAACCTGAGTTCCATTGTTGATAAACTCATCTCCCGCAAGCTCCACGTTTTCAATGCGCGCTCTAGCCTTAATGTCTCTGAGTCCTGAGATGCCTTCATTTGCTTCCAGCCACTGGTCGTTGATGAGCTGCTTGTTAGTAACAGAGACATCTTCAAGTGCAAGAGATTGCTTAGTTGTATCGTTGAAGTCCAACTGCTGTCCGGGTTTGGTACGTGACCAAGATGCGGGGCTTTGTCCAGCAATGCTGCTACTGCCCGGCTTACTGAGATGCTTGACTGTTTCTTCGAAGTTACCCGTAACCTCGTTAACTCTCCAACTTCTGAAAGCTGTGTGGGTTTTGGGTTTAATGTTGGACAGTTTACCTGCTTGCTCAAGCTCAAGGTGCTTGGCGTTCTCCAATATAAACTCGTAGGTAAATCCTGCTTCATCAATTGAACCCTCTACTACTTTAACTTCTTTAAGGGCTATACCCTCTTGCAATAAATCTTCTGCCTTAAGTTCCATATCGGTATAGAAGTTACGTACTACTGTTGTACGTTCAGACTTACCAATAACACCTAGCTGTAGTAGGTCAGACTCAGCTGTCATGCTCTGTCTAAATCCCTGCTGCTGGCTGATGTAACGGTTAAGTGTCTTGGCTGTCTCTGGGGCTAAGCCTGCTACGAATTCAGGAGTACCTGAGGTGGCTTGTAATGGCATAGCATTTGTGTATGCACCGTCACTAGGTAGGCCATAAGCTTTAGCAACACCATCATCCATCATGGCTGCTAAGTTCATACGGGCTGCTTGTTTAGTGTCGCCAGCTTTAGCAACAATGCTCACTGGGTTGTTAACTCTACGTAGGTAATCAGCTGCATTAGCCATGATACCCATCATATCTTTCTTAACGGCAGGAGATAGCTTGTTTATCTTAGCAATACGGGCACCAGCTTGTGCACTCTGCTTAGCTGTCAAGCCTGCTAGTTTACCTGCCTTAGCAATGGCACCAAAGGGTAATAGGCTGACTACATCCACACCTAACATTATATTGGCCTCAAGTTCGGCACGTTCTCCACCCTCAGGCTGCAAGAAACGAATTAGTATAGCTGCTGTGTTCATCATGTTGCCATCTGTCTTGCCAATACCGTAATCCACGCCAGTAGCTTTCAATATGGAGTCAACTAATGGTTTTAACAGCACATCCTTGCGGCTCGTAGGAAGCGCTTGCCAGCTACTTATCATTGAGCCTATACTATCGGAGTCTAATGCACCTTTAAGCTCAGGATGTTCCATTATGCCTGCTTGTAGGTCACTATAGTCGTTATGGTGACGTAAAGGTACGAAGTTACCCCCTATATTAGAGATAGTATCAAATATACCTGACTGGTCTGCTAGTTGTGACAGTTCGTTGTGCGCTGCAAGGCTAAATGCCAGCTCTGTTTGTACTGCTTCAAGTAACGGGGTGTTAACTGCTCCGCGAATGACTGCTAATTCTGTAGCCACTGGGCTTTTACGGAACTTAGTTACCTGTTGTTGGGCACTAACCATCTGGTTAAGTACACCTGTCGCATCTGCGGCGGCAATCTCATTAAATGAATCACCTACGCTTGCAATCTCTTCTTCTATCTGGGAATAAAGCTTGCTAGCAGCAACGGACAAAGCCGCAGTACCATCGAAGTCGGCTGCGGCTAAGTTAATTGTTTGTATGTCTATTGCTTTGCGCTGTATCATTGCATTCTGCACTGCAAGGTCGGCTTGCTTGGCACTCCCTGATGTGGGAGCCTCGTCTAATAAAGCTGCCATGCTATCAGGTGCTAGTACAACGTCCTCGGTTGGCGCGACATCCGTGTCAAGCACTTTACCAAAGTTGTCTGGGTTGATTAGTTCTTCTGCCATGTTATCCACCAAATCCAAAGAAGTCTTCTACGCCTGCTACAGCCTGTGCATTACCACCAATGCCTCCAGCTAGTGCGCCTACGGCATTTGATATGCCTATCTGTCCACTGATATCACTAATGTTATCTTGCATGTCGGCTAGAAAGCCTTGGCCTGCAAACTGTAGGTTAGATGCACCAATACTGGATGCTGTATCACCTGTAATACCTGCCACTGCACCTTGTACGGCTGTACTGCCTCCAACACCAAGCTCAAAGCCTGCTGACTGCTGCTGTGCTATCTGTATACGGGACGCTGCTATCTGTTTCTTAACATTACGTCTGCGGGAGATGGCTGCTATCTTGTTACTAAGCTTATTCTGTTTCTTCTGCTCTTTGGTTATCTTGCGTTTCTGTACACCGCTATATACTGCGGATGCTGCTGATATCACTAGTAGGGCTGTTGCCATTATAGTTCCTTAGTTACGGATACTTCCGTAGTAATGTAGCCTGACTTATTAAGCATGTTGTCCATCTTATTGTAGTGAGGCATGTTGGGATTTAATCCAACTGTTAAAAATCTAATGTTGTTTGCTTTCAAGTCCTGCTCTACTGTCTGTAGCAGTTTCTGAAATACACCAGCACTCCTGTATGCGGGTGTTATATAAAACGAATCGGTTACGGCTTGTGTAGTACCTCTATGATGTATCATCTCCGAGGCTAGTATGACCATGTACCCTGCATACTCTCCGTCTACGAAGGCTGCATAGCATTTACAATGTCCTACATCTTCTGAGTAAGTATATACATCGTGGCAGAGGTCTAGCTCTAACTGATAGTCCCCGAAGGGTACTTCTTCAAGATGTTCTACGGGTTGTTTATTCATTAATGTTCTAAGCTGTTCGTATCTTAGACTGTTTATTTCTATAGAGTTGATAGTTATTGACACAATTTAGAACCTCGATATAATAGAGCGTAAGGGATGAGCGATGAATAACAGAGACAGGACGTCGACTGTAATGAGGAGTTTGGTAACTCCGAACTATAGCAGCACTGCGCGGTGCTGCATATATAGGTAATACTTACTACTTACTGTTTCTACCTTTGGCTACCTTCTTGCCAGCCTCTAGCTTAGCTTTAATATAATCCTCAACAGCTACAGTAGCCATCTGAATTGAACTAAACCCACCTTCTAAACACTCTGGTAGCTTGCCACCGTTCTTAAAACAAATGGTACGTAATGGGGCACCGGGTTTACGCTGCATCCATAACTCTTTACCTTCTGCTGTTACGCCTAAGTATGCTGATAGATTACCTACCGCTTCGTGTACTTCTGCCATATCGTCTTACCTTCTTATCTTTTTTGGTTTTATGCTCATTCTCCCTTAAGGAGATACCCTGCCTACGTGCCACTCTATCTGCTCTAGGGTCACGAGTCTGTCTAATCCTGTAGTTGCAGGTTACTAACGCCTCATTAAAGATTAAAGTCTCCATTCGCTCAGGCAAATTCAATACTGCGATTGGGTCATCAAAGTCCGTCACTGGCATTACATCAGCAATTATAACAGAGTCTGCTATTAAATTCCCGTTACCTGTAATTGAGTTATAAGCATCAAAGGTAATAGTAGTCTCATCAAATGATGTCCAGTACTGTGGGACTACGTTGGTACGGGTGTTTAAGTCCACTCCATCACTGTTGGTAATGGCTATAACATTATCACCTATTGTCCGGGACTGTACCTTCTCAATGAAGTCACACGCCTGTAAGTAAGTTACATCATAGAACTTACCGTTGCCATCCTTGTACCTAAGGCACTTGATAAGAGTTACATCATCTGGGATTAATAGTATGTTAAGCTGGTTACTCCCCGGCAGTCTGTCATCTAGTTGACGTACCTTATCCTTCATAAACTCCCAAGTCTTACGGTCGAGCACTTCACTGACTGTCTGCTTAAGTATGTTCTGTATGCGTACAACTTCCTCTGTTTCATTCAGTGCGTCTATCTCATCCGTATTGATGCCTTCGCCTAAGTCTTGTACTAGCTTTAATATAGTTCTCTTCATCTTAGCCCTCTGTCTCTGTTGTGAATGGTGTTACTCTGCCAATCAATTCAAAATCTTTACCCGGTGTGGAGGTGTAGCGATAAACTACAACCTTGCCACTACCTGCTACTAGCACTCTGGTATCTACCACACTGAAAGGATAGGAGGCTTCCACTCCACCCACCTTAGCCAGCTGCAACGTACCGTACTTGAATGTTTCTTGTGGGGTACTCCATTTACCTGATGCATTGTCTATAGCAAAGTCAAACTTGGCTGTCAGCATAGCACTGTACGTGTCACTTGCTTTCACTAGGTACTCTCCTTAGCTGTGATAACTATACCACTGTTAACTGCTGCTACCTTAGCCTCAGTCCACGAGGCATTGTCGCTAGGGTCAGTGTCCCTGACATATGTGGTAACGAAGAAGTCAGAATTGCCCGGATTATATTCAATGTCATCACTAAACCTTACACCAGCTACCACCATCTCATTCTTATACTCGATACTACCTGTTGCCGTACGGAGTGTGGCATTGCTCACCTGCACACCAAAGATAGTGCCCGGAGCTATTAACCGTGAAGCAAAGTCCTCGTTGTCATAGTCCTCAGCTGCACCTATAAGCCCTGACTCAACAAAGGTAGTGCTATCAAGTAAAGTCTCATCAACTTCCAGAAAGTTTGAAGCTTGCGAGTTAGGTGACCACTCGTTACGGTTACCATCCAGTGCTGCTGCTAACGTAGTGATACGAACATCCCCTAGGTAGCCATTGTTCTCACTGCCCTCTGCATTTAGAATGTAAAGGTCATCGAACAGGTAGCGTGGAGAGTTTGTACCGTCATCCATAAATCCGAAAGCGGTTATATCATCATCTGCCTCAGTGGTAGTTCTAAACGATGCCCCATCAATGTTAGCTATTACAACACCATCTGCTTTAAGTTCTGCAACACCACCTTTACCAGCTGCATCTTTGGGCAGGTAATGACACTCAATGTAATGGTACTGTGTATTACTTAAAGTAAACGTAGAGGTACTTATAAATCCCCCGGCAGTAATACTCAGGTTACCTGCTGGTGTTACTGCAATGCTCAGTATAACTGTGCCGCCTGAATCTTCTAAACGGAACATAGACTCCGCAAATGTGCTAGGGAATCCCGGAGCCTTATATGCACAACCAAAGAATATCTCTGTCTGTGCCCCTAAACCTCTTCTTATACTTTGCTGTGCATTCTGAAATTGCTTGCGGCAGGCTTGGCCACCGAACCTACCTGCCACAAAGTCTGGTTGGTCGAAGCTGCCTGCTGCTGTCCACTTATCTCTAATCCTGCTGTAATGGTCGAAGCCATCTATAAATACTAAACTCATAAATCTAATCCTTGGTGTAATACTTCTACGACTGATTGTGACAGCCTTAAGTCTGATTCATTCTTGTGTAAAACTTCTAGTACCGACTGACTACATCTTAATCCAGCACTCTTATAGTACAGGGGTGGTAACTCATAGTATCCACCGGGGTCTAGGTTCTTGCTTGACTTGCTAAAGAAGCTATGCACGTACTTGGTCTGTCCCTTGGTATGTACACTGCCATAGTTAAACTCCGCAAACTCAACGAACGATCCCATAGGTAGTCCTAGGCCATCACCTGATGCTAGTCTCCAATCAACAAAGGCTCTATCATCTACAGTAGCGAATGACAATTGGTAACCGTCTAGCGCCGCTGAGTAAACCATAGTAGCCAGTTTCAATGTGGTAACTTGTGCCCCTTCCGCTGTACCTATAGTGGTAACTATCTCGGCACCTGAATCAACTACTGTCTCTCCTGAGTTATCGGTAACTACGAGGGTAGTCTGCACACCTGCTGCTATAGAGCCTACTAAACTCAGTCCCATTATCTCGGGGAAGTTGTTGGCACTATCCTCACCTATAGTGTACTTATAGAATCCCTTAATATCCAAGTCAAGTATCAACATCTTGTTGGCACTACGTGACAGGTTAGTGACATCCTTTGCGGTGTCCCGGTATGACCAATACAACTTACGCTGCTCTGGTATGTAAACCGATGCTGCTGACTTACGAGCAGTAGCTGATATGTTCACATAGAACTGTTGGATTGTATTCTTAGTTACGCTGTTAGCAACTGCGGTGCCTGCTGCGTCCACTGCCACTGACATGATACCTTCCGTACCCCAGTAGAATAACTGCCCCTCTGCAAGCACTACTGAACTTGCACTCAATGCACCTGCGGAGTGTACCTTATCAAGTCTTAAGCTAGTAGCACTAAACCCACTACCTAGTTCTGAACCTGACAAATACCACACCCCATTGGTTGCCAGTATTACGATACCATTAGCAAACTCTTCCATTGCTATAATCTGACTGACTCCCGGTGTAGGCAAGAAGCCCCCATCAGTAGCCACAAGGTCATTAATCTCGTCTGCTGTTGGGTCAGCCTCTTGAAAGCATTTACTAGCTCTGTCATCCGTCAAGAGCTGCTGGCTGTAGTAGATACCATTGCCTCTGTTCTGTACTACGGGAGATGTGAAGAACACACGACCCTGATGGAACGCTACAGCCTCTGGTCTGTTAGGCGTAATCTCACTACCTATCCCTGCACAACCAGCAACTGTATCGTATAACTTGTTGAAGGCTTCGAGTATAAAGTGGCCTTTAGGTGCTGGCGTATTACCCAAGTGACCTTCCCGGATGAAGGTAGGGTCAAAAGCTAAGTCCCCGTCTGAGTTAACCACTATACCTACTGTCATTATATCAGCATTGCTAGGCCAGTCCTTACCGCTTGCTGCGCTAGCTCCTGCACCACCTGACTCAGCACATAAGTTAAAGCTAGTGCCACCAAAGGTATTGATGTTGTCGTCAGTCCATCCTTGGTTAAGGAGGTTGTAGTAATGACTCTTGGTTAATAAAGTAGGACGTTCATCCAGTACTAGCCCATCGTCTAATCCCTCGAAGTCTCGCTGCTGTATCAGCAACTCAACTACTGTAAAGACACTGCCATCATACGAGATGGTGACAGGCTTTATATGCTCACTCACTACGAACAGCTTGCCTAAGCCCCCTGCAAAACTCACAGTCTGTAGTGGGGCTTTTGCTAGGTTTACCACGTTGGCTGTCAAGTCTAACTCACCTAATAAGTTAGCTGATATGGCACCGAACTGTGTATAGAATTGCAGGATTAAACCTACCTGAACTACCACAATATTCAACGTACCTGAGTTGGCTACACCTTCCCATAAGAACGTATTGAATGCCAATGCCCCAAGGTTACCCTTGCCAATCGCTGCACCATTAATGTTATTCAGTACAAAGCTTTTCTCTAAGTCAATGCCGGGACGTCTACGTACACTACCATCGGTGTCAATGATGCAGTTATCAATATCAATAGCTGCTTCTTGAGGAAAGCCTACGGGTGTGAACTCCGTGACAAAGCCGCGAGTGACTTGTATTTTTGTGTCTACTCCTGATTGCTTAGCCATACTATCTCACCCTTAAAGTTGCATCTAGTACGGTCAAGTCAATACCAGACGTTTTGTTCTCCACGTATATCTCAATGAAATCATTCTCAGACAAGTTAAGCTGCCATGGTATATTTATTACCTTAGGGTCAGAATTATCTACATGAGTTGATATGCCACTAGCAGCGATTACCGTGCCATTCAATGCTATATACGCTCGCACAATCTGGTTAGTACCTGACACAGGCTCTATCGCGATTGTGGCATCCATAGGCGTAACTACGTCACGCTCACTGTTCAGGGTTATTCTACCCGCTGTTGTAGTAGTGTACTGGGAAGCTCTCACCTCTGTCCAAGTACCTAGTACTAGGGTAGGTGTATCAATGCCTGCTATAACTGTGTCGGTAGTGTTATTTGTTAGGGACGTTAATGCATCTGGCATACTGTCTGCCAAGGCACCATTGGATTGGAAGTTCCAGCGTACATCATCGAGAGTAATACCTGATAACGGAGTGGTAACACCTGCGAACTGTATGTGCGCTACGTGGGCTACCTTGTTGGTCTCTACGTTAGCACTAGCAGCATCACCTTTTATACCTATTGAACCTGCGCCTCCTGCTAAGACTACGCCATCCATATTAATGTTACCTAGCGTAGCGCCAGTGAAATCTATTCCTATAAAACTAGTATTCGTACTAAGAAGGTTAAGGGAGTTTATACGTGTACCACCGATAGCGCCTAAGTATGTTATACCCGTTGTACAGCTAATCACGGTACTGCCATCTATTACTAATGTACCTATGTCATCAAATGTACCGAAGCCTTGGGCTGCTATGATTAACACATCAGTAAGTATTATGATACTTGTACCCGGTGTAGTATCTTTCCAATCGAATACATCGGCACTAGCACATAGAAGGTTAATATCTTTTATACGGGTATTAGCATCAGCCCCTTGGAGCAGTGGTACAGTACCTGTGTAACTGAGCGTAGAGGTGAATGCTCCTAGGCATTGTATACCTGAGCCATTGCTAAATAGTAAAAAGTCAGTACCTATGTTCACACTAGTGCCTAGCAGGTATGTTGTGTTAGCTAGTAAAGTAATCTTACCGCCAGAGGCAGTAGGTAAATCGGCTAAGGCATTAACGTTTACTACGTTGCCTAACAAAGCTTGGTATGCTGCGGTGCCTGCACCACTGGCTACTAGTACATGCCCTTTACTTGCAGCTGCTGCACCTTTAGTCTCATGTAGTTCTGCACCTGTCATTGTACTATGAACTGTCATATATTTAATCCTTATAAACAAAAAAGGGAGAGCCGAAGCCCTCCCAGTTAATTAACTTCGAGTTAGACGTTAAGCCTAAGCTCGTTGCAGTAACTCTTTGTATTCAATCTCAAGACTGAACTTACCTGCGGTAACAGTACCACCTGTAGTCACAACTAACTGACCCGGCGCTGCACCTATACCAACTAGCTTGGCAACTAAGGCACCATCACAAAGGACAGTTTCGCCAACTGCATCAATGGCTGCCTCAGCGATAGCTGCATCAATACCATCCGCATCAATAGTTGTACCATCTTTCTCTACTAAACCGATAGTAAGAGTAGGAGTAGTACCATCAATCGCTTCGATTACACGCAACGTTGCCGATACGATAAAAGCGTTAGCTGGAATGGTTTGCTGTGCTTCATCCAGCGTTGCCACTGGTAAGTCATCAAAGCTAAACGTATACGACAAAATGTTCTTACCGTTCTCACCTAGGTACTTGCTACCCAGTACATCTTCAATGTCACGAGGCCCGTAATGTGAGGCAGCATGTGTACCGCCAGAACCTGCTAATTTAATTCTAGTCATTGTATAGCTCCTATACTACTTGGTCGGTGTCAGTACCGATAACCACGATGTTCTCTTCACGAACTAGACCTGAACCCCAACGAGCGGTAGTATCAATCTGAGTACGTTTCTTACTGTTCTTCCATTCTGCCACTAGTACAGGATGACGTCTCCATGCAAGCACGAAAGGAGCAATGCTAGGACGAGCCAACGAAGTAAAGATGTTTGCTTTACCAGCAGTAGTAGTTAAACCACCAATCGTCTCGTTCATTGTAGGTAGCATGTTACTCTCGAATACATCGAAGCCAAACACGTTACGTACAAAGCGGAAGTTGTCAGTGATACCAGTTTCGATGATACCTTCCCAGCGAGGGTTGTTACTTACGTTAGTCAACTGCGTTGCAGTCTCTAAAGCGAAGCCAACACTAGGGTCAACAATAGCTACTAAGTTCTTACGAGACACTTTAGCTTTCTGTAAGCTGTAACCAGCGAACGCGAAATCTTTAACTGCCATTGTTTCGTTAGTACCAGTACCAATCTTGCGATGAGCTACGGTGTTAATCAAGTTGGCATTACTAACACCACCTGACTGATTCATACACAAACCAAGTGTATCTGTTTCAAAACGTTCCATGATGGCCTGTGCTTGTTCTACAGGGATTGAAGCAATTGCCTCAGCTGCCCATAGCGCATCTTCCATAAGGATTTGACTAAGGCTGTTAGCCGCAATCACTGGTGCATTCATGGTGATACTTACTTCACCTGTATCCAATGCATCAAACGTAATCTCTACGTCTTCTGGTAAGTCACGAACTAACGGAGTACCGATAGAAGGCATAGTGAACTGTGTACCATCTGGAAATTCAACCTGTCTTACGAACGGAACGCCCATAAGGTTCTCATGAAGAATCTCTTCTAACTGAACCTGCCACACTTCGCCACGTATTAGCGCTTGCGTGTTCTCTGTGTTGTTACCCATTATTTAATTCCTAATTTGTTTTAGTAAAAAAGCTGTCACCCTGCTTGAGTGCATTAGCCATCTCTAACTTGAATCTTTCTTCACGAGGCATCTTAACTGCTGCACAATGAACCTTAAGCTGTTCAGCATTCATTAGGTTGGAGTCAGTGACTATCACCGTGGATGCTACATGCTGTGTGTTCGGAAGCTGTCCCGTCGGCGCTACTACCTGCTGTTGTCCAGTACATAGTTTTATAACTGCATCGGGCGATGTCTTGGCTAACTCATCTAAGTCAACCCCTAGGCTTGCGCCTACCGTTTTGTATACTTCACCAGCTCTAACTCCCAGTGACGCATTCAATGCAGCAGTAACCGAAGCTACGTTGCTTTGTGCGGATTTCAATTGGTCGTTATGCGCTAGTGCATCTTTAATCTGTTGGGCTACGTTAACAGTATCTTTCGGGTCGACTTGCTGCTGGTCGGCAGGTAGTTGATTATCACCGGGAGATGTCTGTTGGTTGTTTCCGTCGGACTTAAGCTGAGCAAGGATATCATCTATGCTTGTCTGCTTTAACTCTTTCTCCTTGAAGCTGGTCGCTTCTGTTTCGAGGGTAGTAATATGATTCTGACTATGCACCATTGCTTTAGCTAGCTCGCCTGCGTTGGCATATTTCTTACCTTCGCCGACTAACAATTCTAAACTTGCTTCACTGCTTAACTCTGCTGCTGGTTCGTTTTGGTTATTAGAACCGTCTTCTTTATTACTAAAAAGTATATTAGGCATTATATATCCTTCGACTGGTCGTCGTCAAGTGTTGTCTCTTTTGTCAAGAGTTTAATTAATTTAACTAAGGTAGCACGTTCAGCTAACAAGAACGCTACGTAAGTATCCGACTTGCTATCTTTATAAAGCTCCTCGGGGTTTGCTAAGGTCTTATCTACCGTGTTGATGTTGTACTCTAAGTAGTCCGTGATGCAACCTATTACATCTTTGCTGTTGTTAAACGCTACTGCTGTAGCACGTTTCTGTTTGGTTGTTAAGTTCTGTATGCGTACTAGTTTATCTACTATGTGGAGAGTCTTCATCTACTCCTCCTCATCATCTAATTCTACAGGGTCATCACCATTTACTGCATCTATCTCACTTGTACTTTGTTGAGTCTGATTAGCCAGCTGCCTAGTTGCTGCGTCTTCTTGCACACCAATGTTTGGTACGAACAAGTTAAAGCTTTCTAAGTCAGCTAACTCTTCTATTGCATCTGTCAGTTTAGCACGAGAGGTATGAGGGTTAAGCAGTGCAAATGCTGGACTAGCTAACACACCCAATAGGTTCTGTAAAGCGTTGGCCTTCTCTGCAAACATACGGCTACCACGGGCACGTAACTTACCACTGATATTCAAATCTTCTTTGCTTACTGCTAGGAACTCGTCTACTTTGAACTCCCCTGTACCCTCAGTGGATACCATGTCAGTCTCGCCCATATTGTCCATGGCAATTTCAACCATGTCATTAAGGACAGGCTCAATCATTTCCTTTTCAAACTTGTTAGTCTTGTTGCGGAATATACGATTGCCACCTTGCTCAAGGAACTGTACCTCAAACTTAGTCTTCTCTCCCGGTGTGCGATGACCTGCACTATTACGAGGGCTACCTGCCATCTCCTCCATTATAGCCATACTGTTCTGCATTTGAAAGTCGGCATTTAATACAGTGGTGTCAGGGCGAAGTATCTGTACACTGCCTTTCTCATCTACTACATACCTACCGCCCGGCTCCCCTCGTGTACCGTGAAACTCTACGTCTCCTATCTCGATGGTAATTGGATGGATGATTTCATCAAAGGCATCAGCTCTTTGGTTCTCAAGTTTGTCTAGCTTGTACTGCATACCTACTAGTCTGGCCAGTGGTGAAATTGGAATCAATGTGTCAGCTCTGTCTTCCCATGAGGCCATGTAAATATGCTGACTACCATTACGAGATACGATAGGTTGTGAATAGATAACCTTGCGTTTATCCACTACGATAATCTTGTGGTTCTTAAGATACTCCCCAGTCTCTACTGAATAGAAGTCCCCGTAGAATTCTAGTACCTCTACGATGTCCCCCTGCATGTAAGTCATGAGACTACCTAGGCCAGCTTTGGTTAGTGTCTCTTGTTTCCAGTCAACACCTCGCATACTGCTTACTGCGCCAGCACTACGAACATTGTTACGGGTGGTACGCAACTCTTCTAATATTTCATGAGTGAAAGGACTATCTGAATTCTCATCTATCTCACTACGGATATCACCTAAGGTGTATGTCTTGCGGATAATCTTAGCAGACTTCTTGAAGGATGTCGCTGTCACATCAAACACAATGTCATTAGGACTGATACGTTCCAGTACACAGCCTTGGTATAACATCTTGGTGTGCCCTATGCCGTCGATATAGAACTCAGTGATGTAACGTTGCTGGCTGAAACACATGCCAGTATCAATCCAATCAATAAGCAACTTATCGAATACACCCTCATAGTCTTTACGCTTTGTCTTGGTACGGACATAAGCTTCCACTAACTTACGAGCATCCTTATTGCTGGCGTTCTTATCGAAGGCTTCAAACTGTGCCCACTTAGGATTACTGAACAGGTGAGCATTGTAGTTCGCCTGCAAGTTCATAGCTATCTGTGACAGCTTTGGTATGGTGGTTGAGTTGGCTGCTCCGTTGTCATCGTTCTCAGTTGTTTTGGTTGAGGTAGCATACTTGTAGTTTCGTATCTCCATTATCTCAGCTTCCCATGAAGCCCGAGCTGTCTTATACGTATCCCACATGGTACTAATCTCGTCTGCCATCTTCTCTGGTGTCAGTGCTGTTAGTATCGTCTTTACATCTGTACTCATTAAATTCTCCCGCCGAAGCGACTATGGTATTTTGATTTCTGTCCGTACCTGCTAGGTGCATCCTCATCCCTATCGGAAGGTCTACGAGGCTTCCTAACGAAGTCAGAACTTAGCCCATCGGCTAGTGTGTTCTTGATATCATCGTGTTCTGGATTGTCCAAAAGAATCTCTTCTTCTAGGTAGGTACAAAGCCCGCCCTTAAAGTGTAGTATTTTACCATCTTCATACTTAGGTAACAAGGCAGCTTCCATTCGCTCTTGCTTGGCACCATCATACTTGTTTGGTCTATGGCTCTCTATCCTGCAATGTAAACCTTCACATGATATGCTGTCCTTAAGGGACTGCACTATAACATCCTGTGCTGCTGTAACTTCGGCTCTTAGTCGTGAGAACTCCCACTTGATTAGCATGTCCTTAAAGTTACTAAAGTATACGGAGGTCTTGTTAGTCTTGAACCTAACGATATCCAACACGTAAACGTTGAAGTCGTAGTCAATACCGAAGACTACTATACAAGTCCAATCGGCACGTTTCTTAGAACTGAAAGCAAAATCCATCGCGGCATAAACGTTAAGCCTTCTTCCGTCGTTCTCATCATACCCGTGACCGTTCTTACCATAGAACCAGTTGCCTCTGGACATATAGATATGCTTGCGGTCATAGTATACAAAGCTACCTCGCTCAATGTTACGGTCATCTAGGTTGTTCGGATTGTTATAGTACTGAGCAAAGAATTGAAGTCTGTCTTTATACTTGGCTTTCTTACGGGATAACTCTGCCCAGTTAAAACCAAACATCTTACCATCACTAGCTCTCGCTTTACGAGGCCAGAGGAATACGCCATTGACTTCCACCTGTCTTTCATGTACTGCGTATACAGCTTTTGAATCTATTACCTCGCCAGTCTCCTCGTCGTGAACATCTTCCATCATTGTCTTAAGTGATGCGTAATGGTCTTGAGGATGATACCTTGTGCCTACTGCACATTCAGTGCCACCAGTTGTAAGCACCGATGCCAGCTGAGAACATGACGCCTCAACCTTCTTACGCGCTTCAATTGTGTATGCGTTATCTGGGATAACTACATCGTCTTTGGCTAAGAAAGTACAATGCCAACCAGTAGTGTTTGTTGTTAATCCTGCTGTTGAAACTGTAGGGTCACGTACACCCTCAGCCTCTCTGTCTGGGTGGTCAACGGCAATACCCGTAGTGTTCCACATGCTGCGCTTACCCTTATCCTTGTGAATCATATCAGGGCTAAGCTGTCTAAAGTATCTGCTCTCCAATATGTTCTGGATATCCAACAGCTGCCTCTCGGCGAGGCCACTGGTAGCAGATAAATACAGGATGGTTATTGTCGGGTCTTTGTATATCTCCCATGCACAACGTACCGCTAAGCAGTGTGACTTTTGATGGTCACGGGGTAATAAGCCCAGTGTATTATCTATGTCATTAACTTCGGCTTGTTGCCAGAAGTCATACAAGTCCCTATGACAATCCCCATACTCTCGATGAGGCTCAACTGCACAAGCAAACTTATACAGAGAGTTAGTACAGCGTTCACGCAACTGTTCTAGCTTAGTCTCTGCTAAAGATACGTGAGCGGTTGTGGGTGTTCTAGCCTTTGTTTTTCTCATCGAGCAATCTACCTATCATTGATTTAACTTCTTTAAGGTCATCCTGAACATGACTGATTCCTACCGCAAGCGGTTGCAACTTAATGTCAATCATCTCCTTCACTTCTTCTTTGTTATACATCGTATCTAACCTCAACTTATTGTCTCGGGTTTGCACATGCTGCCATCTAAAGAGTAAGCCTATTACTCCCATCTGCGCCAACAGCGCTCCTATTAAAACCGTTAAGTCCATATCTAGTTTGCCTTACCACTAATGTCTGTACGCTCTAACATCTCCTCTATATCACCGGGTTCAATATCGTCCTTCCTCACTCCCTTTGATTTAGGCTTGCCAACTTTGACGCCAGCTATCTTCTTGTCGTTCAGCAATGTCCGGGCTGCTGTGACGTTACCCGCCTCTGTTAACATAACTAATTTAGCTCTGGCTAAGGCTGACTCTCGTAGCCTAAGTTCTGCGTTCCACTCCTCAACGTAAGGTAGGAACCAATTACATCTTTTCAGTTTAGTCCAATGTCTGTAGTTACCCAACAATTTGATTGCTGCTTCATACTCACTGTCACAGCTCATGTAGATTAAGTACATTGATTTATATACTACACCATCGAACTCATGGTCGTTAGCCTTGAGACAATACGGGGCTGCTAGTTCTACTGTGGTCTGGTGTCTGTGCTCGTAGAACAGGGCTTTAGTACAGCCTACCAAGCGCTGTGCAATAGGTAACTGGTCACCTACCTTGGGGCGTAAGGATAGCTTATTGACTTCTGCTATGTCATCTGCATTGTCTGGTACACCTTCAACTAAATTACCTTCCTCCTCAACAAAGGCTTGTGACTTCGCAGGTGTTACATGTACTGGAAGCTGTTCATTGAGTGCATCTTGCAATCGCTCTTCTGCTTTATTAATGCTTGCTCTACCCATAATTATTCATCCCCGGGGTCGTAATCCCATCCTATGTTATGTGACAAGCTATCCTGATGTTGGTCAGCATCTAAGTTGATAGCTGTCGGTTTCTTGTTCATACAGTGCCCACACTTGTCACACCTGATAGGTGGATTCTTAGATGCGGGATGTACGGCCTCTTGCTCATGGCAGCATACCGGGCAGATGTAAAGGAAGTTCGTTCCCCTACAGTTAGTGCCCTTATAGTTAATCTTGATAGGCATTAGCTTGCGTCCTGTATAGTTACTATCGCACTTATAATGTTCCATGAGGCATCACCTGTCTGGTAACGCACAGTAAAGTAGTCTCCAGCAACACAATCAGCACCTAGTGCAGTCAGTACTCCGTTAACAAACCCCGAAGCTATAGCAGAGTACATGCCTTGTGATACAGTTTCTTGGAATACGTCTGCGGAGTTATATCGTATTATTTGAAGCTGTAATGGCGTAGTAGTAGCTACAGCGCTCGCGGATACGGTACTGCATATGTTAACTCTAGTTACCCCCGTAGGTACTGTTAGCTGTTCGGGAACTGTCCCTATATCAAAGAAGCTATCATCATCGTAGACCACAGTTTCCCAATCTATAGCGTTAGATGCGGTGCCTATACTTGTAACATCTGTAGTAAGTATAGCTTTAGCTGCACTACCTCCACCGCCCCCAGCGGGAGTCTTCCAAGCCACGCCTAAAGCTGCGGCGCTATCAGCTGTTAATACTTGGTCATTAGTGCCTACCGGGATACGGGCAGCTACTGTACTAAAACCTTCGAGGTCACCTTTGGCTGTAGCCGTTGCCTGTGTGTCAGCATTGACAATAGGATTGGCTGCATCACTAGAGTCAACGGAACAGTTAGTACCACCCACTATGGATACTACTGTACCTGCACCATCTGCACCATCTGCCCCATTGGTTCCATTGGTTCCATCTGCACCATCTGCACCATCTGCACCTTGTAAGTTATTACTTCTATCTGTCTCTTCTGACTGGGAGTTACCCCCTAAGTTACTCATGTAATATCTCCTAAGTTATAGACTGTCGCAGATTGAAAACAATACTACCAGCCCCTGAATTAATCTTTACGCGAACTGCTCTAACGGGGAACACATAGTTACCATCATTACTTGTAGTCTTCGAGGTATTGTCTGCGTTGTCAAAGAAGTTAATCCCGTCTAATGAATGCTGCACTGTATAGTTTACTGTGCCTGTTACTATCACCGCATAACTAATGCGAATGTCTTCCGTATCATAAATGTCTGCAACATCTGAATTGCCGACTGCTGATAGGGCTGCTGTAAAGCTACGTATTGCCATTTGTTTTACTTCCTATTAATCGTTTCCATGCCTGAGGTCTTGGTGCAAGATAACCGACTAGACCAGCTAGCGCTATCAACATGCCCACTGCCCACAGGGGAAACTCATTGTTGTTCACTATTACTTCTTGTGCGCCTGATGCGCTTACACTATTGTCACTACCACCAGTTACTTTGCCGATGGTGTCTGCCTTCACTTCTTGGTTAGTCCCTAACACTTGCTCCTTGTCACCTACTACTAGCTCCGTATTGATACCACCTTTACTTGCACTGCCTGAGAATGCATCCATAACTAGTGGAGCTAATGTGCTGCACGAGATTACAATTGGCAGAACAAAAAATATTAAGAACTTTCTCATGACGCTTTAAACTCCCGAAGTACTAGCTTCTCTTTACGGCAGTCAATGTAAGTTCCTATACCACCTGAGTACATATCAATACCCGCTGCATGCTGTACTGCTTCTATGGCATTCTTACCAAAGTGCAAGGCACTGATTGCAAACTCACCACCACTGCCTAACGTTTCAGGACAAGAGTCAATAGGGTAAATGTCGTTACTCTCCGAAGTATAGAAGTAGGCATTGTCTTCCGTGATGATAACAACTGCAAACTCTTTGCCTGCCATCGTATCTGTTACAGGGCACCCATCATGAATCCACTCACCTACAATGTCATACATATCCGCTGCACCTGCAAGTGAGTAACATATTACAGCACTCTCCCTAATAACAGCACCCGGGCATAACCTAATCTTACTTACTCTCTCATCAACGATGCGATTACCTGCGGTACATCTGCCATCAGCTGCTAACATCTTTCCATCCCAAACTATTGTAGTGATAAGCCTTCTCCTTGAAGGTTAATGAATCTCTTATGTTATTTAGTATTCGTTACTCTAATCTTATAGATGATTAAGTTATAAGAGTATAATATAAAAGTACTATATAGTATATACTGTAGAAATACACACTACTGTATAAGCATACAGGGTAGTAAATACTTTCACGGGACTTGTCTTGGTTAACAATAACTTAAGGTAGTACTGGTTAAACGAACAGTATTGACAAGGGTTGACACCAAAACTCATAGGTATAAACTGGGTACTCTTCTTCTTACTTCCTTCTTTGGAAGTTTCTTCTTCTACTTTCAGTATTAGACTGCACTCCCTACTGTTATACTTACTAAGCTTCCTTAAGAAGCTAATCAATAACTACAGGACATAACCTATGAACATATATAACTACATAGAGAAGTTCAGAAACCGTAAGGGTAAAAGGTGTTACAGAGTTACCAAGTCTTACGTCTACTACTCCTCTCGCTATTCAAAACTAATAACCTGCGCTGTCAATATGATATCCGATGGAGCCACAGGTGCAATCGACATTAACTCTGCCAGCTGGTTAGTACATGACCAACTATGTGATACAGGCTTATTCGATGATGGTACTAAGTGTAACAACCTGCAAGCCTCCGCAATACTCAGTGACATACTCAGTGAAGAGGGACGATGGTTCCGCTCCTATACATGGTTTATTACTACTTGGTTGTTTGGTGGTGGTAAGGCTAGAGCTAATGGGTTATACTAAATTCTATTAAGTTAACTCTCACATGGGTGTCGCGTAACTCCGTTACCGCTGTCCATCAATAAAAGACCTTATGGTTAATATCATGAGGCACCTACAACAATAAGTGTCCCAAGCCTCTATACTATGCTGAAATCGTGGGCACGTTTCTTCTCACTACTATAGTTACTATCCAACTGTGGCATATATTGCAACGGTTCAACATAGCCTCCCATACTAGCTAAAATACTATAAAAAATTATATACGTTTGATGTAGTAACTACCTGCCCCCCCTATGGTAATAATATAGCGAGAAATTATTAAGCCTTAATGCCCTGTGGCTGCCGCATATTAAACCCCCCTTGTACCCCCCTGCAAATATACTGCCAAGTGCAATTCATGAAAGTCTTTTGTCCCCTGTAATTCCACCAGCTAACAAGCCTAACATACTAGTACCCAAGCCAAACAGACATAAGCATAAGCCTGACATACAATACCCCAAGCCAAAGATGGAAAGAAGTCGCATTGAGCCGTTAACTATCCCCCCACTAGTTAAGTATCATGCTATGTATATTACTATCAGATAGTTAGCTTTAATTTTAACGCTTCCCTCAATCGCGTTGGTATTGGTATGTTCTGCTTATACAATATAGTTATAACAATGTACTCTCTTATATTATATAACCCTGCTTTAATAGGTGTATTGCACTGTCTGCTATAAGCTCCTGTAAGCCATTATAAGAGGTGTTAATCAATAGGGATGCTATGGCACCCTTGGGGTATTTTGGCAGGTTGGCACGATATTTAATCAACGACTTACAAGTATTTTTGCACATTGGCACGGTCTAGTCTATTGGTCTGTACTTAAACCACTGTATACAGGTACAGCATAGGCACTTGGTGTGCTCTTACGGGGTCTTATACCATGTAGTTATATGCCTAGTACTCTTGAGTATAAGTCTTGCCATGGTCTAGCTTTGGTTAGCCCTACTATATAGAGCCAGTTTTCCCCCTACTATATAAGGTAAGTTAATCCTCGTACTACTAGCCTCTTGTTAGGTGAGTTGGTACAACGAGTACTATTCACCGTATGAATATGCACTATCACTGACTTGTATTGGTTAACTTCATTGCTTGAGTCCATACTTTAATTATCAAGAAAACGCAGCAAGGCATACACCATCGGCATTGAGTTACTGAGGTTATGCAAACAAATAAACAAGGAATCTGCTATGCAACTAGAACAAAATGATTTTTGGCAAACAACTTCTCGCGGCACTCACAATACTGAGTACCAACTTTATTTAGATCTTGCTGGTGATAGCAAGGGTAACGACATCACAACAGGTCAACCGTTAAAAACATTCGATGAATGGATGAATTCTTAATCATCAAACAAAACGAGGCAAGCAAAATGAATAAGCAACAAATTGCATGGGCTAAACAACATGACTGGTTTTACGCTGAACGCTCACAAGGTGTAGTAGCATACGAAGGTGAGACTGATTCATATATATACTTTGATGACATGAGCTATTTAAGAGCATGGGCGGGATACTAACATGAAATTTACAACAGGTGATAAGGTGGCATTGGCTGCCGTAATAATTCCGGTGGTACTGTTCTTATTTGATGCGGTGCCTAAGTTAAACACATTAATATATAGTATGGTGGTGTGATATGAAGTTATCAACACACACAATGAGCGAGCTATTTACAGAAGACACGGCGGCAGCAGGTGAGGGGTTTAGTTTGTATGACCTTGTGAATCATAGTACCCGTGTAATAGCTACTGATTTACTGATTGAGTTAATAGAGGAGGCAGGCTGCGTATTTAGTATAAAGCGTAAGCATATATACCTTCATTTGATTAAGCGCACTGAGGGGGAGGACGTGTACTTGCACTACTCTTACCAATCTATTATTGGCGGTAGATGCCTATGTATATTAACGGGGGTATTAACATGAAGTTATCAACAGTAGATAAGGTAGCGATAGTAGTGGTAGTAGGGGCTATATTAGCCCTAGTAAATGAAGCAACAAACCTGATACATAACTTAATATTAACTATGGTGGTATAGACTAATGACTAAATTAACCAACACTCAAGCAAACGACGACTTTATGACAATGATGAGAGGCAAGGGGTTTGAAACTATATTCAGCGGTGAACTGCCGTTCCCTAAGAACACACGCAATTGTAAGCTGATACTGGCACGGGTGGGTAACTTGATACATATCTGTAGTGCAGCATAGTTAGTAACTATAAGCTTAGTGCAAGTGGGCTTACTGATATTAACTGACAGGTAGAACAACATGATAGCGGATGTAGTAGCAGTAGCATTTTTTAGCGCCCCGTTATGGTTAGCGGTGATACTTGAACTTTACACATGGTGGAAAGACTAATGATTACAAGACAAGAATATATGGCAGATAGCAAAGCGTTGCATGATGAGTATTACTTACAATTTGCTACCGCTGCCACTATGGTACAAGTTAGCGATAGTATAGGCATTGACGAGCTATTGAAGTCAACCGACCATCACTTAAACGATGTTAAGATTCCATTTAATAACATGAGTAGAGGGGGTACATGGTGGTGGGATACAGTGAGTATTAATGTAGAGCTAGCCCGTAAGCTAGGTGATAATAACTCCTTTAGCACTCGCACAAACGTAAGTAAGGCAGTAGCTAGACTAATGTTAGCCGTACATAAGGATAATAACTAATGATTACATTGAACACAGATAGAAAGTACACGGTGATACTTAGCGCGTATCTTGATTGTAACTCTGCACTTACTAACATGACATTGACTGAGCGCATGTATGACAGGCTGTTACATAAGTACCACGTTAACCCCATTCGTGCAGTGGGTGTATATCAAGGCATAGGTGAGCAATCGTTTGTTATCCACACGAACAGTAGTCATACAGTGGGAGACATTAAACGCTTAGGGCTTGAGGTATACGGGCAAGATAGTGTACTAGTAAGTAACAATCGCAAGCATGACATTCAGTTACATATGAGTGATGCTACTACCAGACATATAGGCCATACATTCAAGCATTACCGTTCATTGCCTAAGGGCTGCATTAACTGCACCCTGTTAAATGGATGTGATTATTGGGAGGTTAACTAATGAAGTATCCTATTTATGTTACACGTAATTACCGTGGATATCCGACACATATCCCACTAGATAATAGATTGAACTATCGTGAGTGGGTCGGGTGTTATACCGTATTACCGTTGAACTATTGGGTAGTAACCTGATGTTAATAGCACAGTGGGCAGGGTTGACTCCATTTATAATAGTCAGCCTCTTTGAAATTTATGATTGGATGAATAACTAATGACTACTACAACACAAATTAAAGCACGTTACCCTAATAATACAGTGGAACAAGTAGACAGTAAGCAATGCTGGTATGTTTACTTTGGTACTCAGAATGCAATAGCATTATCATATGACACTATTGTTGGATGCTATTGTAAGGGTGTATTCTACCTAACAACTGAGAAGTACAGCCAAACAACCAACAGACAGTGTAACCGTATGGCAAGAGATTTTCATACAGTAAAACGTGTTGATGCAGCTGAATTACAACTGATTGTATCAGCTAACATTATATTTTAAGGGGCATAACATGCAAACAATAACAGCAGGACATCTCAGTAATAATGGTGGTATCAGAGGGCACAGCGCAGGGGACATATTCCCTTGGAGAGTGATGGCACAAGGCACGTTTGATTCGTTGAAGTGGCATGTCATTAAGCCTGATGGCACTAAGCTAGGCAAGGGACAGTACACCAGTAAAACAGCTTATAAAGTGGCACGTTTAGCACACGCACTATGGATTAGACAAGGTGCATGGGTTAGCAAGTAGTGACTAGCTATTAGCATGGGACAGGCATGCTAAGGGGTATTCAACAACAGGTAGGACATTATGTTTAAGAACATTGCACGTACACTAGCTCACATTGCGAGAGCAGCTATACAACCAGCAGCACAAGCAGTACCAGAGACAGCATTGCTGGACACATTTACAGGTCGTGGCAAGAGTGGCAAGGTGAGTCATAAGAAGGGCAACGCTGCACAATTGAAACGTGCTAGTACTAAGGCAAACAACATACGTAAGTTTAACTAAGTAAGAGGTATACCATGACGACATTGGGAATAGTGAGCATTACAGGGGAGGGCTTCGGCTCTTATCATATTGAAACTGACACGGATAAGGGGGATGACGCAACGTTTGCAGTAGTCAACAGTAATGGTAAGGTGTTTGGCCGAGTGTACCAGACATACGATGGAGCGGCAGCATGTGCCGAGCTACTAGCAGAGGGGTACTGGCAGGAGTAAACATATTGGGATAATGAATGCAGTAATACATGCGCTGGTATGTATAACATTAGTGGCCTTGTTAGCAGGGCATACGGTGGTAGCTATAGCAGCAAGTTTAATTAGAATGGTGGGCTTGGCACTTACGGCAGTGATAGTAATTATCCCCGTATTTATAGTGACATGCTACCTCATAGGATAAAATTATGAATACAATTAGCCAACACTTTTTCTTGGAAGTTTTAGTAAAGAAGTTACATGCGACAGTGGATAAGTTCGCAACCATCAGCCGTGACGGTGAGTCCATCTTGTACACCACTAAACAACAGCCCAAGGTTAAGCAAATCATTGACTTAGCAGAAGGGATACGTATATTCGAAGACTTTTATGGCAGCATTGACTTACGTTGGGATACTACTCCTGAATTTGACGCGCTGGCAAGCCGCAAGACTAGCCGCCAGTCACGCAGAAATAGATACAAAGGGAGTAAGTAACATGGGAAATATTCATGACATACTGGAAGCAGTAGAGACCAAAGCTCTCGCATTATTGAAGACCGATGGCATCTTAAATACTAGCCTTCACATACCACACACAGGCGGAGAACATTTGATAGTGGGAGAAACTTACGAGATGCGCGGGGAGGAAGCGAAGGGTAGTACCACAGCATTAGGTATCCAATGGCACAATAAAGATTACTCGTTTGTTTATGCAGGCACTGTTGAGGTTTTAGGTGAGCTATATATATGCACCAAAGACATTCACTATGAAGGTAAGGTAGTGCCCGACACAGTGCTGCACTCATTCGAGGTACTGCGGGAACGTTTAGGTGGTGTATCAGCCTTATGCCCTGCTTACATAGCGTTAAGTTTAATACGCCCAGTGACAGGCTAATGCCTTACATTAACCAAGGGGGACTATGGGATAACCAACGTAAGTATAATCCTCAAGACCCTGACTTTATAGGCAGCATTAACATAGCAGGAGTGGAACATAAGATAGTGGGATGGAAGAGTAGTAGCACCCATCCTCAGTCACCGTGTATCAACATTAAGTTGAGTGACCCTGCTCCTGTACCTATGCCATGTGTGCAGGTTGATGACGCAAGCTTAACCAAGGAGAAAAAGGATGACATACCTTTCTAGTATATGCAGCACTGCGCGGTGCTGCTACTAGTAGACATATATTGCAGTAGTAAGGGGCGAGTAGCGCCCTGTTACATTGAACATCCTGTTCCTTGTATCGCTCATCCCTGACGCTCTATTATAGGGACATTGTAAATTGTGTCAATAACTATCGTACTGTTATAACTAAATGTTCTAAAGACTAGGAGAATAATACAATGACAACTCGTGCGGAGTTAGAGCTGACAGTGGTGGAGATGGCACTCTCTTTACCTGCTGAGTGTAGTACTAGAGATGAGTGCCCCAAGTGTAGCCATACAGGTAAGACGTTCAGCCTATCCCGTGTGGGTAGTGAGATTAGATACTGCTGTTTCAGTATGAGCTGTGGGTTCAAGGGCATTATATCAAGTAAGGGTAGTTACACACCCGCCTTAGACCAAAAGGTTATTAGACATAGCAAGTTATTTAATGGCACACTGACGGCACTTACTGAATGGGAGGCAGCTTGGTTAGGCGAGACATTCAACATCAATCACTCGTGGCTAGGTAGCGTGAGATTTAGTGAGGAAGATTGCAGGGTGTACTTTCCTCAGTATGATGTCATGGGCAGGGTGTTCGGTTACATAGCCCGTCACTACCCAGCATTGGATGGTAACCATAAGACTAAGGGTGCTAAAGCATACTGGAAGCAGGCGATAGCAGGTGACCCCGGATTGCTGTTCCCTAACATGAACGTACTGGCGCAGGTAGCGGAACAACATCGCGTTGTATTGGTGGAGGATTACCCCTCAATGCTACGTATCAATTCACAGATAGGCATACCGACTTGTTGTTTAGGAGGCACTAACATATATGCAGCACACATTGACACCATGCTAACACTAGGTGTACGAGAGGTAATCATACTGCTTGACGCTGATGCCGTAATGAAGGCCATCAAGTTAAAGCGAGGCTTATCACTAGCCTTTGATAGTGTAAAGGTTATACCCCTGACAGGCGCAGACCCTAAGGACATGACCACTGATGAACTTAACTTAATCTTCAAAGGTGTAAAGCTATGAGTAATTTTACAGTGACAACGCTAGGTGCGAAAAACCTAATCAGTACTATACAACTAACAGCTAAGGTAATAGAACTAACAGATGGCAGCCTTGATGTAGCGTGGACTATGCAGGCTCTACATAGAGGCCAAAAGCCTATAGATGATGAAGGTTGGGCACCGTGGGCACACAGCGGCGTACAGGACTTAATAGCTAGAGGTTATATTGAGGAGGTGACTGATGCGAGTGGAACTCATATGTAATGGTGGATATACAGGTATAGAGGCATGTATTGGCAAGGTGTTTACTGCCGTCCCCGATGGATGGAACAGGGACAGTGTTCGTATACCTGTAGCGTCCCTAGAACAAGCAGGCTTTATTAAAGACGACAGTATTGCCACTAACTTGTTATTTTTCAAATGGGAAGTGAGGATAATAGATGGCTAAAGTTAAGATAGTTATAAAGAGTGCAAATATATATATGAATTTAGAGAAGGCTATAGGCAAGCATGTAGAAGCAGCGCCCCTTGGTACGGGATATCTTGTGGAGTCTGAGGAGTTTGAGCGTATAGGGTGTGACATGTCAGAAGATGATGGTATGCCTTACATATTCTTTGTTCCGGAAGTGGAGGTTGTAAACGATGAAAGCTAACATACTATCCGATGGGCGTTACGAGTTCATGAAGAGCGTAACGTTCCCCTTAGAAGTAGAGGCAGAGATATCTGAGATGGGTAACTTAGCAGTAACACCCGAACAGTTGCAAGCCTCAGGGGTTGAGGACGTACCCGATAGGTTTTGTGCAGAAGTGTGGTACTTCACCATACCAACAGAGGCAGTAATCATTAAGGAGAATAGCAATGCAGATAACGACAAGTAGCTGGCTGGATTTTACACCTGTAACAGTGTCAATTTTATGCCAGACTCGTGAAGAGTTAGCAACATTACACGTACTAGGCAACCAGTCAAGGCAGGTAGTGGATGCTGTAAAGGGACTAACACAGTTAGAGCTTGCCCGACTAGCGCACCTACTTGATGGCCTTTATGATTGTACACATAACGAACTGAATAAGGCTAGACGCAAAACCTAAGGAATAACATGAATGAAAGCACCCTAACACGCAAGCAATGCCGCAGATTGTTCACCTACAAGGAAGGTAAGCTGTTTAATAAGTGTAAGCGGAAAACTGCACTAGTAGGGCAGGTTATAGGTCATCTCACCAGCAAAGGCTACCTACGATGTAGAGTAGAGGGAAGGGATTACCTAGTACATAGACTAGTGTACCTAATGCACCATGGTTATTTCCCTGTAGAATTAGACCATATCAATGGTGTCCGGGATGACAATAGAATAGAGAACCTTAGACCTGCTACACGTAGTGATAACTTATGTAACCGTGGTATGTACAGCAACAATACCTCAGGCGTTAAAGGGGTTACATGGGACAAACGTAGTAACCAGTGGCAGGCGCGTATACACTACCAGAAGCGTAGCTACTCCTTAGGGATGTTTGTTGATTTAGAACTTGCAGAACTAGTAGTTAGTGAAGCTAAAGATTACTTACATAAGGAGTTCGCAAACCATGGTAAGGAATAACTATGAACGAGAGTACGATAATAGCTGCGTTGATTCAGTCACGCAGTGCCTATGATGCAGTGATACCTTATCATGATGGCGGTGACTTCTCAGACATGGGGGAACTTGTGTTCAAGGAGTTAGCCAAGTACTACAAACGGGATGCCGATGCTACCTGTATGGATGTACAGTCATTAGGCTCAAGGCTAAGTAGGGCGTACCCTAAGCACAAGGCTAAGTTTGATTCATTCTTGGACAAGCTAACCGATGTATCAGTAGAGAATATACTGGATGACTTTAGAGCAATGAAGTCAGATAGCTTAGGCGAGTTACTTGGTGGCTACCTATTAACAGGTGACCATGCTAAGGCGGCACCACTGCTAGAGAAGTACAATAGATTACAAACTGATGGCTTAGTAGATGAGGCTGATGCACCTGTAGTATTCAAGGATGCGGATGTTGATACCTTTGCCGACGAGGTAAGCAAAAAGAAACGGATACCCATAGCACCTGTGGAATTAAACGAGGCGTTTGGTGGAGGATTAATACCCGGCAGTCACCTGCTTGTGTACGCCCCTCCCGAGACAGGCAAGACAGCGTTCGCCATTAACATGGCTTACTCCATAGCTTGTCACAAACGTACAAGGAAGGGTGACCCAGTGCTTTACATAGGCAACGAGGAGAGTGCGTCAATGTACATGATGCGTTTACTATGTCGCTTCACTCAATGGGACGCAGACCAAGTGGAAGAGAATAGACCAGCAGCTATGAGGATAGCCCGTAAGCGGGGATGGGAGAACTTAACGTTTGTTCATCTTACACCGGGCAGCGTGGCACAGGTTCAAGCACTTATCCTTGAGCATAAACCTAAGGTGTGTATCGTTGACCAGCTGGCCAACCTAACCCTAGGTAGCGGTAAGGAACCTGAGAAGGCTATCCTGTTGGAGAAGTTAGCCTACGCTATGCGTATGTTCTATAGCAGGAACAAGGTGGCAGGTGTGAGTATGTCACAGGCTAGTGAGAAGGCAATCGGTAAGCTGTACCTAACCATTAAGGACGTGTACTACAGCAACGTAGGTGTACAGGGTATGTGTGATGCCATGATAGGTATCGGCATGGATGCAGCAGGAGAGGCTAATGGCAGGCGTATCCTGAACATAACCAAGAACAAACTGGGCGGTGAGCATACACATATTAACGTGCATCTCAACCATAAGATATCAGCATTCAAATCAACATAGGATAATTTATGAGTAAGCCAACAGGAAAGCTTTTACAGGCATACAAAACCATAACTATTATGGCGGCCAAGATTAAGAAACTTGAGCAGGTCATCAAGAACATACCGTGTGCAGGCAAGAACTGTACCTCTGTAGCAGGCAGTGTACACTCAGCTGATTGTATAGCTGACCATGGTAGCACTGTTAATGCGCAGGAGTAAGCAACATGTATGTATGCGTATGTTACGCAGTAACGGAAGAGGAGGTACAGCATAAGGCTAGTAAGAGCTGCTTTACCTTTGCTCATTATGCCACCACTTGTAAGAAGAGGGGCTGTTGTAAATGTTTACCTAGAATTAAGGAGGTGATTGATGAGGCAATCAAACAGAAGGCAACCAGTAAAAGCACCACCGCTACTAGCTAAGCTGCCTCGCGCTATGCTTGCGGCGTTGCCGGAGTTCTTAAGGAACCCTAACCCTGAGATATATTTATCAGATAACTTTGTAGTGTTTGACTTGGAGACTAACACCAAGGGGGATGACCGTAGCCCTGACTCATGTTGGCAGGCCAATAGTATTATATGTGGTAGCTGGTGCGTTGGCCTACGAGGAGAGGCTAACAATATCTATGGCAATGAGTTGGAGATGGGGGAGTTAGTGGATGCTCTTGAGGCTGCTGATTTTATAGTGGCACACAATGGCAAGTTTGATATTAAGTGGTTAAAGCGAGCAGGCATTGACCTACGTAAGCTGATATTGTACGACACTATGATAGCGGAATACTGCTTGAACGGTAACCTCAAGAAGCCATTGACATTGGATGCATTGAGTACATCATACTTAGGTATAAGCAAGGCACCTTACATTAACATACTGATGAAGGGTGGCGTTGACCCGGAGGACATGCCTCGTAGTAAGTTGATAGGCCGTTGTAACTGGGACATCACACAGACTCGTGACCTGTTCCTAGCTCAGTTGGATGTGATATGCAACAGAGGCTTACTTGGCCATGTGTACACAAGGTGTCTACTGTCGGCTGCATTGGCAGACATAGAGATGAAGGGTATGCACGTTGACGCAGACCTTGTCGATGAGAAGTATAGAGCAGCAGCTATAAAGCTGGCAACAGCAGGAGCAGCATTAGATGAGTTCACAGGGGGCATTAACCCTCGCAGTCCTAAACAAGTTAAGGAGTTCGTTTACGAGGTACTTAAGTTCCAGCCTAAGTTCAAGGGTAAGGGTAAGAATAAGACCCCTATCTATAGCACTAGGTCGGATGACCTGCTCGCACTCAAGGCCACTAACAGCAGGCAACGTGAGTTTGTCAAGCTTAAGAAAGAATACTCAACGTATAACGCAGAGGTGGGTAAGAATCTGTTGTTCTTTCATGGTGTAGCCACTGATAAACGGGAAGACATAGACGATTGCTTACTGTTTGCCAAGTTCAACCAGTGTGTAACAACCACACATAGGCTGAGTAGTAGTGGTATCAAGCGAGTGTTCAAACAGCTGCAAGATGACATGGGTAAGGACATCATGAAGTCGGTGCAGTTCCAGAACTTTAGTAGAAAGTTTAAGTGTTTGTTTACCCCTCGTAAGAAGGGCTGGTCAATGGGTGAAGCTGATGGTAGTCAATTGGAGTTCAGGGTTGCAGCCTTCTTAGGCCAGTGTCCAGTAGCAACGCAGGCTATCGTTAACAACTTAGATGTTCATGCCGACACTGCATCTGTGTTACATGACATGCCATTGGAAGAGTTCAAGCGTAAACATGCAGCACATGACCCTGAGGTGGAGGGATGGAGACAAGATGCTAAGGCTCATACGTTCAAGCCGTTGTTCGGTGGACAGATGGGAACCAAGCGGGAGATGGCTTACTACGAGTGGTTTGCTAGTCATTACTCAGGTATAAGCAAGGCACAGCAGGGATGGATAGACAGGTGTCAACGGACTAAGGAAGTGAACATGATACATGGGTTTACGTTCTTCTTTCCTGACTGTCACATGGGGCACAATGGGTACGTGCAGAACAGTACAAATATAAAGAACTACCCCGTACAACACTTTGCAACAGCAGAGATTATACCGATAGCCGTGGTGTATATGTGGCATGCAATGAAGAACATGGAGTCGTTTCTCGTGAATACCATACATGACTCAGTGATATCTGAGGTACACCCGGAGGAACATCAGCAGTTCAGGGATTATAGCTTACATGCATTTACTACTTGCGTGTATCACTACATCAAGGAAGTGTACGGAGTTGAGTTCAACGTGCCACTAGGCATCGGCGTTAAGATAGGTGACCCTAACTGGGGAACAGGTGAAGAACAAACGTGTGTTCCTCTGCCTCCGTATGACATGGAAGGTATTGACTACACCCAACTGATAACGGAGTGGACAAATGGCTAAACGAATAACAGTAAAGCTCATTAACCATGGGTACTCAGGGCTTGTAGGCTGCCCACTAGGACATGAGTTCAAGGCAGTGAGGCACATAGTGGAGGACGTACCTCAAGTCAAGTGCATGTACATTAGAGGCAGTAGCTTAGCTAAGGCCACAGGTAACAAGGAGGCATGGGCATTGAAGCAATACATGTTCGTACTGGGTACAGACCATAGCGATTTCGAGGAGGTTATATGACACGTATTAAACTTAAGGATAACGGAGGTTATAGCCAGCTAGTAGGGGCAAAGGGCGTGACAGTCTTTGCCGAGAAGTTCTTAGGCAGCTGGCTTGTTAAGGGGGAAGACCTTAAAGAGTTAGGCTGCACCGGAGTATACATGAGAGAGTATGCATTCTTACCAAGAGAAGTGGAGGTACAACGTAATGGCTTTTGCTAGTATAGTGACGGTAGCTAAGGGCACCGTAGTACGTAAGGTTAAGGTAGACAATGGGCGTAGTACAGGTGAGGTGGACAAGTTTGCCCACATACTGTCGAGCATCATTGAAGAAGATAGAGACATCCTTAAGGTAGTAGTTGACTACACGGGGTGCAGAGATGAGGATGTAATCACCCACTATGACCCATAGAATAGTAGAGCGTGTTACTAACGACACCGTACACCTGCCGTCACAGGACGCAGCAGTAGAGCATTGCTGGTCACCAGAGACAGAGGCATATGTACTAGCTAACAGTAAACAGGTATCCGTGGAGGAGATGGCTGATATCTTATGTCGAACAGTGAAGGCAGTAAAGAATAAAGCGTTCCTTATGGGATGTAGCATACAATCAAAAGGTAAGATGCCTAAGTTACGGTGGACTCCTGATGATTTAAAGTACCTTAAAAGCTCATGGGGACACGTTGACACAGTCCTTATAGCTGAACACCTTAGTAGAACAGTAGCGGCAGTGAGTAGAAAGGCATTCAAGACTGGATGCAGAGTTCAATCAAATATAAGTGAGCAATTATGAGTGACCATGTAATCGGTATCGTAGCAAAAATTACTAGTAAAGAAGCTGGCAAGAACAACAACCTTATCTATAACATCTGTATTGAAGAAGATGGCAGAGACGATGAATGGTATGGCTATGGTTGGGACGAGCCACAGTTTACAGAAGGTGCGGAGATTGAGTTCGACATTGCTTACAACGGAGACTACGCAAACATAGACGTTGATACGGTCAACGTACTACAAGACGGTGAGCCTAAAGCTAAGCCTAGAAGCAGTGGACGTAGCAGTGGTGGCGGTGGTCGCAACAGCAGTTCTCGCAGTAGTAGTCGTAGCAGTGGTAACAGCAGCTCTCGTAGCAGCTCTTCACGTAGTAAACCTTCTAACAGCCGTGGCAATAGCAGCAAGGGGAAAGCTAAGGCAACTGATGACACTACCATGAGCAAGGATGACTGGGCTAAAAAAGACCAGATGATTCGACGCCAAGCCTGTATGAATACAGCCATCAAGTTAATTACCCTGATGCAGACAGCAGGCGTACTACCTAAGCCTACTAAGAAGAGTGAAGGGTTCGATGCAATAGCGGCATTGTGTGACGAAGAGGCGGTTCGTTTATACGACCAGTATGAGGAACAAGTGTACGGCGGTGGCTCATCAAAGCGAAGCCAAAGTAAAAGTCAAGACCAAGAATACGACGACGATATCCCTGAGTAAATTACCCAAGGAATGTATGTACTGCCAAGGCAAGCTAACTGCTGACAACACCAGTACACACCGTAAATTTGTGAGGCTAGGTGTTCTAACCTTAGAAGCGGCATGTGACAGCTGTTATATACCCTTCTAACTAGGAGAAATATATGGATGACATAAGACTAAAGCAACTGTTAAATGAGTTCGCAATATTAGCAGTAGACTCGATACCCGTACAGTACAGCGATGAAACGGAGCCTTCTGCTCTAACTATTCCTGAGTTGTTCGAGGTGTGGTGCAAAGAGCCGGACTGTATGCTTAGTCCTATGTTCTCAGGGTACTGCTTAGGGGAGGGTGAAGACATTAATAGTTACTCACCTCATGAATTACACCTAGCTATATATAGAGAGCATCAATGTTTATCTGGTGCTGTAGATTTTGATTGGATAGGAGATTGTCATGCCCCGTATAAGCCGCATTAAGCTTAAAAAGGTACTCATCAATGATGCCGATAGCAGCGTGTATGCCATTGGCTTTATGACGCAGAAGAAAGAACACTACCTCACCAATGATAAAGGTAAGATAGTATGGCAAGGCAAGGGCAAGCTAGAGCTTAACAAGTGGCAGAAGATACATGACCCTGACAAGGAGTTAGAGTACGACTTCACGGAGGACATAGAGCCTGTTAGCTACGCGCTTAGCTCAGCTAAGAAGTTTGTAAAGAATGTACTGGACTTTACAGGGTGTCATAGGACAGTGGTACTGTTAACCAAGGGTGGCAATTGTTTCCGTCATCACTTGGCTACCATACAGAAGTATAAGGGTAACAGGGATAAGCTTAACAAGCCTTTCCATTACGATAACATCCGTAACTATTACCTTGACCATCACGGGGCTAAGATGTACAGCCGTTGGGAGGCAGATGATGCAGCTTGTATGGCCTTACATAAAGGCAGTGGTATTGAAGGCGTTGAATACGTGCTATCTACCATTGATAAAGACTTGGCACAACAGGCAGGCAAACATGTTAACCCTAACAAGAAGGACGAAGGTGTTTATGTTATCACGGAGGTGGATGGTTGGCGTAACTTCTATCACCAGATGTTGATGGGAGACAAGGCTGATAACATCAAGTGTCTCAGTGGTAAGAAGGGGGCACCCGGCATAGGCAAGGTGAAGGCAACAAAGCTACTGGAACCAGCAGAAGATGACATCTCTCACATGTGCCAAATAGTGTATGATGCATACGTTATACGCTATGGTGCGGAAGAGTTTGAGTATAGTCCATGGTGGACTGATGAAGAACTTAACCCGGACAATCTGTTCCCGGATAAGCCTAAGACCTTGAAGGGTACGGCACTGTCCATGTTCAGAGAGAACGCAGACTTACTGTATATGTTACGTACACCCACTGACCAGTACATGCCACATTGTAGAGTGTTGCTAGACCAGTGGAAGAAGTACCCTGACGGTACTGTTAATTACTATATCCCGGAGATTGACGATGACGAAACGTAATAAGAAAGATACCCAACGTAAAGCTAGACATCAAGCAGATTACGTACCAGTTGACCAAGGTAAGGAACGCCCGAACATAAGTGTTAAGCCTTTGAACCAAGGGCAATCAGAATACATGCAGTCGTTAAAAGATTGTCCGTGTGTTATTGCTATTGGCTGTGCAGGTACAGGTAAGACTTACTTAGCGTCAAGCATAGCAGCACAGGACTTAGCGAACAGAGAGATTGATACTATCATACTGTCTCGACCTAATGTCCCAACAGGAAAGAGCTTGGGTGCCTTCCCCGGTACAGTAGAGGAGAAGATGGAGCCATGGTTGATGTCAATCACCACCACCTTGAAGAGACACCTAGGCATAGGGTTCTACGAGCTGGCACTTAAGACAGGCGCTATACAGATTCAACCAGTGGAAACTATCCGAGGCCGCTCATTTGATAACGCCATACTGTTGTTCGATGAAGCACAGCAATTAGAGGTTGATGAGATTAAAGCTATCGTCACTCGTATTGGTAAGAACTCTCGCCTTGTATTGATGGGAGACATCACTCAACGAGACAACACAGGCAAGGGGCTTGAGTACATCATTGACTTAGCTGATAGACACAACCTACCAGTTGAAGTACATGAGTTTGATAGTGACGACATAGTACGCAGTGACATCTGTAAAGCATTCGTCAAAGCATTCGAAGCAGACAGCAAGGAGTAAACCCAATGGCTAAAGTATTAACCGACGAGAACAACGAGACACACCTACGAGGTGCTGGTGATAGTACATTATGTGGACAGCCTCTGCCTAGCAATGGCGTGACAGACGGCGTACTGCAATGCCCTAAGTGTGCAGAGATAGCACTACTTGCAGTAGAGTTAGTAACTAAAGCAGAGAAACGATTATGGAGAGAATTATAATGACATCACGTAAACTCGTAGCATACTCAGATGTAAGAAAAGAACTCGCAGTATTTGAGGAAGAGTACGGCAGCATAGTTATTGATTGCACCACCCCTAAGGGTATGAAGTCAGCCAAGGATTGTCGTAAGGAGATACGGGATGCACGTAGCAACCTCGAAGACTTGCGCAAGGAGACTAAGGCACCTATCCTAGCCAAAGGTAAGCAGATAGATGAAGAGGCCGTAGCTATTAAGGAGAAGTTAGATGCCCTGTACTCGAAGTTCGACGGCGAGATTAAAGCGATTGAAAATAAGAAAGAGATTGACGCAGCAAAAGCAGTCAAGGAACAAGCGGATAAGCATCTCGAACTTGCAGCACGTGAACAAGCCATCTTTGACAAGGAAGTGGAGCTTGGCCTTAGAGAACCTGTGGAAGTGGACGAGCCAGAGGATGAAGAAGGTATCCCTGACAAGGAGGATGATGATGGTAGCAGTGATGACGTACATGGTGACGATAACGCTGATACTAAAGCTGTTACCAGCAGTGATAAGCCTGCCAACATAGAAACTATATGTGAGCCACACATTAAGATTGCAGCTGAACGTTTAGATGTACTTAGAAAGATACGTGAGCTAGTAGAGCCTAGTGATGCACAGCCTGAGGGTCGTATAGATGAGGGTATCGCAGAGACACACGATGCTATCCTCGCTGATGTATGGGAACTCGTTGACATATTCAAGTCGAGAGATTAATGAGTAGGGTTAGCAAGGTTAAGACATTAACCCCAGAGCTAGTGTTAGCTTGCCTACCTAAGGCAATGGAGATAGCAACAGCAGCACAGCAGGGTATGATTGCTGATGCAGCCCTACTATCCATAAAGGGAGCAGTGTCTCTTGAACCATGGGAGCAGTGCCCTGATGTATGGAAAA
>SDBT01001522.1_pt1 | contig 40982 bp, 70 predicted proteins | sample 2277101 | NCBI WGS metagenome assembly SDBT01 (sample SAMN10404973, study PRJNA504765) | marine sediment metagenome | isolation source: marine sediment core GS10_PC15, 103 cmbsf | place: Arctic Ocean: Southern Knipovich Ridge | collected 2010 | reverse complement strand
GCGTTAAGAAAACGGTCGACAACGTCATGATCACTGACAGTCACCTGTGTATCGTGGGCAACGTGACGCCGGCCATCCTGCGCAGCATGAAGCCACAGGATATAGAGGACGGCTTCATGGCGCGCTTCTGCATCGTGGCGCCAGACCACCAACCAAGCCACAAGCCGATTATGGACATGCACACGGATAACATCCTGCGCAACAAGCTGCAGGGCAAGCTCCACCACCTGCGGGACGCCTGCAAGCGCAATGTGCGGTGTCTGGCTGATACGCCAAGTAAGGCCAGACCGCTCGTTGAGGTGGAGCCCGCCGCCATCGTGGAGATTGACAGGTTTCAGCGCAGCATCATGGAGCGAGCGAGCGGCAACGAAAATGGCAGGATTATGCTCAAGCGTGTGGGAGACACTGCGATAAAGCTCTCGTTGCTCGTAGCAGCGGGAGAGGTGGATGCCAAAAACCTAACGACGCTAAAGGTCACCCCAGGGCACGTACAAGCGGCATGCAACGTCGCCCGCAAGTGGGGTGACTGGGGTGTAGAGTTCGCGGCGCGGCTCGAGGAGAACGACCAAGAGCGGGATATACGACGCATCGTAACGCACCTGAAGATGCACGAGGGCCGGGTGACGCGCACTCGAATAGCGCAGAACCTGCACATCAGTAAGTGGCATCTGGATCAGATCGGGCTCACGATGATGGATCGAGGACTGCTGCTGGAGGACCCGACAGTTGATCCCGGCAGCAAGAAGATAACCATGTACTGGAAGCTCCGCGGGTTTGAAGTGGAGCGAAAACCAGGGGAGGATGATGAATGAAGACAATCAAGCTGGAAACAAGCGATACCTACGACTCAAAAACAGGGCGCTGGGGTGGGTCAATGACTCTTGTAGTCCAATGCACCCTCTGCCGTGGTGAAGGCAAGAGTGAGGAGACGGGCAAGCCATGTCCGGACTGCGGCGGGCTCAGCCGTGTGCTCACTGAGAACGGCAGGGCGCTGAAGGAGTTCATGGAGTTCGTGAAATGAGTGATGAAGAACAACTGAGCAGTGAGGACTTCTGGGCTGCGGTGCTCGGGAAACCAGTTACATGCTGTGTATGCGGTGGCCCGCCCGATATGTTGAGACTCCACAAAGATGCCAGGATACTTTGCTTTAAGTGCGGAAATGAGGAGAAGGAGAAAGCATGCCCTACGCAGCAAAGCCCGACAGGGAGCTGAGTGATACCCCGTGGTCGAAAGAGGAGACTATCCTCATTGCCAAGTTCAGGACACAGGAGCTGCGCGCTGAATTCACTAAAGCGCACAGCGACTGGATCCCAGTCACGGAGAAGCTCCCTGAGCTGCGCAAGCTCATAGAAGAGATCGGACGCAACCCTGGGATCAATGACATGCCATGGCCCCTGCGTGTGTGGGTCACTGCGAAGTCACGAGGGAAGCTGACTCTCGCTATGCATCTTTCGGGCTATCGGGACCGTGCGCGGATTGATTGGAGCTAACCGTCCTTCCCACGCCGCATCAGATCAGCAAAGCCGCTACGCTGAATGAAGCGGTCGCCAAACCACCAGCTGATCACCACCATCGTCAGATAGAACAGGTAGCGGATGCCCTGATCGGCGCCCTCCGCAAGCTCGAACCAACCAAACACCCATGAGCAGATCACGGCCAGAAACGCCGCAAAGGTGCAGTACGTCACAACTGTGCGCAGTGCTCCGCGGATGATCTGAATGGACCTGGGGAGGTCAGCAGCGCGACCTTCATACTCGAGGAAGAACTGCCGCAGATCCGCCTCGAACTCATCCTTGTTGTCCTGCACGGCAAGCTGGAAGTCCTGTACAAGCTTGAGCTTTTGCTCCTGGCTTACCTTGTCTGGAGCAATCTTATCGATACCCTTCTTGAAGAGATTCACAAGCGGCCCAATAAGTGCAATTGGAAATGCCATTATCTACTCAACCTTTCTCCGCGCTGAGGTCTACGACCGCAGCTCACGGCTTCAACCTCAAGAGCCTTGATCTCGTGCTTCACGAACGCCGCGCCTTTGCACCAGTCATATCCGCCAACCATGCCGAGATCGCTATCGAAGCACAGCGTGCCCTGGAACATAGCCCCGGTCTGCCGGCTGGAACTCCATGCTACAGACAGAATCTCCCGCCGGCCATTGACCTGCGGCCCCATGGCAGCGTACCCATGGATGCCGTCATGCCATACGAGAACCTCCGTTCTGGTATGCCACGGCATGGGGTGCTGAATGCACACGCTGCCGTCGGCGTCCTCATCCACCCCGGTGCGGTAGTCTCGAGTCAATCGCAGGAAGTCCATATCGGACCGCACGCTCCCCACCCACAGGTATGGTGCGATCGGCTGAGTTCCGTACGGCATCTCAGCCTCGTTGCCGTCGCGATCTCCAATCTGCACATCGAACTCACCCACAAGGAAGTCAGAGAACAGCTCCCCCGGGTACTCCCCACTCGTAACATACTGGTCGGTGAAGGCGCCCCCCACAACAAACGTCAGTACCAGGATACAGAGGATCGCAATTTTCTTCATTCTAGACCCCTTTCTATTCTATGAGTTCGAAGTGTCCGAGATCGTTGAACTTGTTATCCGTCGTGAAACCGTCCTGATTCCAGTCCCCGCCCCAGCGTAGCACAATGCCCTGCCGTCGTGCCTCGTACCTAATTACACCGGCTAAAAGCATGAACCTACCGTTGTCCGTCCAATCTATGGGCCAGGGCGCAACATCGATGGCATACGAGGGAATGCGGTTGTGTTGAGAGTTTGGCCAGTGCTTCTGTGATCTGCCATCCTCCGCCAATCGATTCTGAGCCGACTCCCCGCGCTGACCCCAAATCACAGAGAAGTTTTCCCACTGGATTACCTCGTGCATCACTCGAATAATTTTAGGATGACAAGTCTCCAAGCTCTTCGTGGATCTTTTGCTGAAGTGCGGCACTTGCTACTCCCCCCTCTGCGGACACGCCAAGCAACGATCAATGCGCTGACTGATGCTGTCAACACCCGTTTTCAAGTCATCGATTTTCTCGCCCAGGGCCTCGAACTTCACGTCGTCCAGCTCCGAGTGATGCTCTGAACATTTCGTCACCGCAATATCTATATCTCGCAGAAACTTCGGTTTCAGAATAGCGTAGCCCCCAGTCATTACAGCCCCTACAATCACGACTGCACTTGCGCCGCCAGCCAATCCGGTTACTAAGTCCATTATTTCACGTACTCCGTATCGCTCCCGGGAGCATCAATCTCATGGTGAATGTCGAACTCCACTGACCTCGCCGCAACCGTGTAGGGATCAGCTCCATCGAACTCCCCGCTGGCGTTTGCCGAGTCACGGAAGATGATGCAGTCAATGACGTCGCTAATCGTAACACCTGTCATGTCGATTGCTGGGAACTCGGTTTTCTGGAACAGCTCACCGGCCACATACGTATAGATCCTAGCCGTCTCCGGAGCAGCATTCGTCCAGGCTCCCGATGCAGTGCCCCTCTTCTTGATGCGCCAGCGCATAAGCCAGTTCGGATCGTTGTCCTCTTCTTGCATCCAGTGCAGGTGTGAATGGACCTCTGTCGCTTCCTTCCACTTGTGCGTCATCTGAGCTACCGAGCATACAGGTTCCTCTGGGTACCTGGCATTCGTTGCGAAGTCAACCGTACACTCGGTGTAGTTGTAGTTGATGCGACCACCGCTGACATCAATACGGGCTCCCATGAAGGGAAACCGCAGGTCATCCCAGAACGTATCCTGACTGTAGTTGTGGATCTCCCGCAGGAACGTACTCCACTTCTCTCGTATGGGCGCGGGGAAGTAGCGGGTCCATGGGTCGTAGTCTGTTGGGATTACCACACTGCTAGCCTTTCCGCCTCACCAAACGATGCGTTACATAGGAATCATTATCAACGTTTAGATTTCCTCCACTGTCCTGGTATGCCCAAATCTGAAAATTCGTCGCCGCCCACTCCGTTTCCCAATCAAACGCAATGGTGGATGGGCTGGACGCATGCGGGTTATTATCATATCGAGTTGACCAGACAAGCTCGGAGCCCGCTTCTGCCCAGATTTTCCGAATCCCCGTTGCATTCGCGTCGAATATAATCACACCCGACGTGCGGTAAATCCCGGCAATTGGACACTTGATCCTCGTGGTCGTGCCATGTTGAAGGTCCCCATACTCGTATGTCATGGCGGCATCCCAGTCGATGGCCGCTCCGAATCCGCCCGTGGCGATGGTCTGGTCTCCATCTATGGCAAATCTCGCCGCCCACGGCACGAGGCCACCCGGCACGATGAGGTTGAATTGAGTGCCGTCGTACACGATCACGTAGATTTCACCTGCTATGATCTCGTAACCGACGAGCGCCACGCCATGCATGAAGATGTTCTTGGCCGCGATGGTGTCAATGTTCATTGTAGCCGCGGCCGTGTTCGTGAAGCCCGCCGTGAACACAAAGAGCTGACCCTCAACATACGCCGTGAGTGCCGGCGTCAGGCCCAGCGTCTGCACATTCGCCGCACCTCCGCTCGTTGCGTATCGATAGGCTCCGCCCTGCATCTGCACAAGGTTAGCGCCGTGTGTGGCCGCAGTGCCCGCGGCAAGTGCCTGCAGCTTCTGACTGCCCATGTTCAGAGCGCCGGTCATGGCATTCTGTCCGTCCTTAGCTAGACAGTTTTGAATGCCTGCAGCGACCGTGTCATGCTCCTGATCAAAGTTGGCGCTGAGCATCTTGACGCCGCCCGCCTGATCATCGGTGAAGTCCCGCGCCCTGATATACGTTCCGGTTCCGTTCCATCCTGCCATTATCGTCCCCCTCCGGGCATCCCAGTTCCAGCCAGCAAGCCGGTGATGTTCTGGACTCTGTTTTGTTCCATTGACTCCCGGATGTTCCCAATGAACCCAATGATCGCGTCCTTGACTTCCGGGTTCTCCTCCATCGTGTAGATACTGAGAAGACGCCCGAGATGAGGCCCGATGCCGTTCGGTTTTAGCTCTGCAAACTCAGTCATCCAGTCCAGGAATTTCGGTGACGTGAACAGGTGTGCCCCGCGGTTGACCCCGAGTGGATATAGCCCCGCCACCAGGAGAGCGGAGAACGGGTTACTGACAGCTGCAGCACCAGCCCCAGTCAACGCAGCAGCCGGCGCCCCAACGTCCATCATCATGATGCCGATATTGCTGCCCGGTTCAACATCCGTCAGTCTCATACTGAACCGTTTGGAGTTCTTGGCAACGTCATGGAAGTTCTCCCATGATTTCCTGAGCGGTGTGTCAACCCCGAACAGTGAATCTTTTACAGGCTTTGTCATCTTTTCGTAGTTATCGACAATTGCGTCCATGCCCCGGAACGCGGTCTCGCTCTCTGTAAGAATGTGCCGGCGCATGAACAGGTTCTGTACCGCGAGCACTTCATCCGGCTTCAGCGCTCCCATGACCTCGTCTATGCGAGCGACATCCTTGCCCTTAACCCAGGATTCCATGAGCTTCGTGATCTCAGCTCCGGTCGTTTTCTTATCGATGACTTTCCAGAAGTCGTCTGTTTTCCTGATCCCCTCACGGTAAAAACCGTCAGCTCGGTGCAGTGCATCCAGGACATCATCTCCCAGTCCCTTGACTCTCCCCTCAATTTGCATCGTCAGGAAATCCCGGACTTCCCTCAGTGCCTTACCGCGGATATCCTGAGCAACAGACGGGGAGGATGCAAGTCTACCAAGCATACTCCTGGCCGTTCTTGCGGTTTCATATGGTATGGCCTGCCCCTTCTTCGCAGCCTTCTTGAGGGCGTTGATGATCCTTCGTTCCCTGGCACCGCCAATTGTGTTCAGCAGCTTGGCCGCGTCGTCAAAAGTATCTGCTAGATCCTCTGCACCCTTTAATGGAATTATCAGGTCATCCGTCCTTGATGTGATAAGAGCATCCACCTCGTTGTAGTATTTCTTCGCCTGTGCCTTGAACTGCGCGAACCGACTCCTGCTTCCCCGACGCAGCATGTTCCCAACCACGTCCTCTGCTGGTCCCGCGAACTCTTCCGCTGCCTTTTCCAGGATCTGCATTTCCGTTTTTGCGGCCCATTGGTCGATCTGGTTTCCGCTCCACATGCTCTTTCTGAATAGAACCTGGAGCCCCTCGAGTCCCTTCGACTGAGCCACCCCAGATGGGAGAGGAGATTCGATGCCCGCTGCAGCGTATGCTTCACGTAGCGCGCGAGCCTCTGGCACAGTGGCCTGTCCGGTTGCCATCACACCCCGGCCAAACATTGTTTTCAGGACCGCTGGAACTCCCATGGATGCAGCCTGAACGCCGCCCTCGATTGCCCCCATCTTCGCCATTTCCGTCCCCGTTCTCTTACGGGGAGTTGCGCCGGCCTCTCTCTGGTGCTGCTCCGCTACCTTCTGCATCCCAGGGACGCCAAGAGCAACAGCCGGTATTGACGCCAGCCCCCGCGCGGCCCCGCCGGCGATGCCTCCAAGGATACCGTATGCCGTGCTCGATTTCTGAAGAAACTCTCGCTCCTTCATCGGTATGGGCTCATCTCTGATGCCGCTTGCGAATCCCACTCCCGGCACGCGCTGAGAAAGATTGATCGTTCTCTCGATGTTGTGCTCAAAGCCAGGAATGTCAATCAGAATGGGAGCAGATCCAAACTTTCCAGTTCTGTGGTCGATCCCATTTTGAAGCTGCTCCATTGTAAGCATCGACGCATCAACGAACACCTCTACCCGTTCACCGTCCACATCCCACGCAACAACACCTTTGCCGAGTTCGCTCACAGGTCGTCCCCCCATGCCCCCTCATCGCCCTGATCCTTCTCCGGCGTCAACCCCGGAGCACCCGCCGGCGGCGCCTGTGGCAACTCCGGCCCATTGGGGTTAAGAATGGCCGCGGCCTGGCTTTCACTCGGATTATATGTTTGAACTCCCCGCATGACGGATATTGCAGCCTTCTCTGCCTGCCTCAAAGCCACATCGTACGGGTTCCCCTCCCTGAGCATGCTCTTGAGAACTTCTTCTTTCTTCTTGATTGCAATCTCACCAAGCCGCATCGCATTCTGCAGCTTGGCCGCGAACACTGCCGGAGAATCATCCAGGTTCGCAACTGCCTTGGTCAGACGAGTGGCTTCGTCCTCGCCCATCTGGGCTCCGGTGATTTCCTTGATATAGAGGTTTACGTTGGCGTTTGTGTCCTGTCGGAACGTAGAGAACTCCTGCAACCATTTCTTCTGTGGCCCCTCCGGCAGTTCTACTATCTTATCCAAGAGTGAGAGCATGGTTCCGGCAATTTGCCCTTTGTACATGAGGAACTCAGGCTGGAAGCTGGCCTGGATATTCTGCATCCTGGTCTGTGCATTGTGCGAGATCTCCAGGTCACTGTTCAGGCGAGCCACGAAGGGCTTACTGAGACTCATCTCACCAGTGAGGCCGGTGGCGAGCCTTGACATTCTCTCTCCCCCGGGCTCGAACACAGCCTTTGTCTTGTTGTTCCCCTTGTCCCAGCTTGATGCCACCTCGGTCGGATTTCCGTCTGAGTTCTTTGGTCCCGTACTCCACACAAGCTGTCCGTCCTTGGCTGCCCCGGTATCATCAAGAACAACAACGGGGCTATCTGGGTTCGATACGTCGTAGACCTTGTCTCCGAGCTTGTACAGGTTGTCGGTTGGCTTCTCCTTGGATGTCGAGATGAACTTTCCCTGCTCGTCCAGATAGCCCCCAGAAACACTCTTTGCTTCACGGGGCTTCGGGGCAAACTTTTGCATCAGCATGGCCTGCATCACACCGGGCGCTTTCGCGAGGAGACCCTTTTCCTTGTCGTATGTCTCCTTCATCTGCATGCCGTACTGCTCTTCCCCTCCGGTCAGTGGCGTCACCCACTCCTCGCGCTGGATGTTACCCAGTGGTCCCATGAGTCCCCTGGCTTGCTCCTCAAGCTCCTTGTGGCGCCAACGCTCCCGCAGGCCACCGCTGAGTCCCTGTCCAAGTGAAAGCAATCCCTCACCAATGGTAGCCATTATCCTCTCCCAAGGTACGCACCGCCGAGCTGCCCACCAAGCCCAAGCAAGCCGCTCAAGATATCCCCACCTGCCTGCTGGTTATACATCTGTCCCTGCATCTGAGAGTTGAACGCGCCCATCATATCCACTGGCGACGGACCCCAGAACTGCCCGATATCTCCTCCGGCCCCTGGGGCGGCGGTGAGCCCAAGAATGCTCGCAAGCTGGTTGTACTTGGTAGTGTCCTCACCAAAGAGCTGCCCGCGCGCGCTGGAGCTTGCCCCGAGCTGCGCAAGGCGCTCCTGCAGGGGCTGGTTGCGCCGGGTCATCTCCATGCCCAGCTGCCGCTGCATCTCCTCACCCGCACCCATGCGCGCTGAAGACTGAGCGAGACCATAAGCATCGCTGCGCTCTCGTCCGAGATTGCCCAGCTCTTGATTCCAGATTTCCGAGCCCTCTGTCAGGCCACGATTCACCAGCATGTCGCGCATTGCCTTCTCGCGCTGCGCGAACTGCGGATCCAAACGGCTTGTTGCCCGACCGTAGATCGTGTCCTCCATTTTGCCACGAGCGCCGGCCATGAGACTCGTTGGCGAAATTCCCGGTAGGTTCCCGATGTCCAGGTTGTAGGGCAGATCCGGCATCGCCTGCTGCTCTACGCCCTCGATTGGATCGTACCCTTCTGAGCCGTAGAGCCAGTCAGGGCGGAACCCTGCAGCCTCACCTCCTGGATCGTGGCCGCCTATGGGCTGTGGATCTCGATCCAGTGGCTCTGTCAGTGGTTCTCCCGTGACCGGATGGTAGCCGTAGAATGACTCCGTATCAGTTATTCCTGGAGTTCCGCGATCACCCGAAATCACTTCACCAGTTTCGTTATCAATTACGACATCTCCAGGACCCCTACCCCCAGGACCTCGAGCCATGCGGCTTTTCGCTCGCACAGTGGCCTCCTCCTGAGTCTCATCACCAACCGGAGCATACGGATCGTAACCAGGCTGGACCTTCGCCATTTGCTGACTTCGAGAACCTCCGGCTGCCCCAGCACCAGGATCCCTACCACCGTAGCCCGGGAACTTCATGCGCGGGTCAGTGTGCGATCCCGCCTCAAGAAGCGCCCAGTCAGGTACGTCCACTCCCCCATGCATCCTCACGTTCTCAGACACATACGGCCCACCGTAGCCTGAGACACCACTTCCGGCCGGGTTGACGCCGGACATCTCCTGGATGCCACCCTCCTGGCTCCAGTCATAGAACTTCCCAGCCTCCATGCCCGCATCTGAGTACCAATCAGCCTGATCCCCGAAGCCCTCCTGCTGACTGAAATCCCGCTGTGCCGGAGCTACCTGATCTCCACCCCTTGGATTTACGAGCCACCCGCCTTGGCTTCGAGGCCGTCCCTGCTCGTCTATGTAAGCGACCTCTCTACCGCCGCCGCCCATTTCCCCGACGCCGAGGCCGAGTGATTGCGGTCCCTGCTTTGCCATTGATTGCTGCTGCACAATTGGCGGCTTACCGTCGGGAACACCGCCACCGCCGGTATATCCCGGACCGACCTGCATCCCTTCCGGCATCTGCGGATTTGAGAATGGAACCGACTCCCCGCCAAACCTGCCAAGCAGCTGAGCAAGCGCTGCATTCCGCACGCCCATCATCGCACCCTGCTGCTGGAGCAAATTTGGATTCAGGAACTGGTACGCAGCTGCGTTTCCGCTGGCTCCGTACTGTCCTGTCTCTTCGTTGTAAACAAGCTCCGGGCGGTCATAAACCAACCCACCATAGGGCGTGTACTGATCCTGCCAGTTGAACTGCGTCTGTGCGTGCCCGACCTCATACGGACTCGGAAAGTTTACGTCTCCGCCGCCACTACAGCACATATCACCACTCCTTGATGTCGTCTCTCGCTAGACCGAGAATGACACCATCACTATCTGTATTCGTAAAGTGCTTCCGAAGTCGGCCTTCTTCAGAAAACCCGATCCTCTTTGCGCACTCTACTGACCTCTCATGCACCGAATTCAGGATACACGTAATCCTCACCGCGTTAAACGGTGGTCTGAATGGAACCAGGAATGATTCCCTGATGAGCTTCTTCGAAAAAAACAACCTTGGGTTGTCCCCGAAGTAGCTTACAAGATACGAACCAGGCATATAGAATGGCTGAATAACAGATGCAATTTCGATCTCGTCATCATCATTCACTATTCCGTATCCATAAGCCGAATCGTGTGGAAAGGATTCCGTTACAGTTGATCCGTGATGCTTGGCAAGCCACCACTTAAACCGCGTAGACCCATATTCAGTCGATGGACAAACCACATGCCTCATAATGCCTCCGAGGCCTCGAAGAGCCAGGATGTGCCGAGGTAGATCACCTCCTGCTTCGTAGTCAAATACTTGCGCCGCGATACAACCTGACCGAACACCCCCACTGATTGCCACCACTTGAAGACCTGCGCAGCCGGCCCCCAGCTGCTGCCCCAGTCGCTGCCCCAGTCCGTGCCATCTGAAGACACGGACGCCGGGAATGACTGTGTCGGGAAGTCCTCATAGTCCACCGCAAACGTATTGCTTATGTTGATGGCGATGTTCGTTTTGTAGAACTCCCGCATGGCGATAACGCTCTTGTTGGCCCCAAAATTCAGCGGGCTCCACGCCTGCTGCATCTTGCTCGAGATCGCCCCTGCCCCATTCAGGTCCCCGTCATCGAACTCGTAGATCTTTCCATCCGCTGATCCAAAGTACGGATCGCTGGCGAACAAGCTCCAACAGTCCGCTTCGATGCCGGTGAACTTCGTCCATGCCTTCGTGTTCAAATTCAAGACATGCTGTTCATACGTAGCGTTCTCACTTACCGGGATATTAAAGATCGCCATCTTACCTCGAGGATACAGGAACGACTGCCATCCGAAATTTCCCCTGTAGGTATTCGTCGCGATGCGTAGCGCACCACTGATCTTAGACTCCGCGATCTGCGCTTCCACACCCTGGAGTGCTGCTTGCAGACTCACGTAGTCGTACTCAGTGATGATCAGAACGTCACCACCGAACTTCACGCTGCCCCTAATGCTCAGCGGTTCTCCGATATCATAAACACCCACGATTGCCCAATCTGCCGTCGCACCCGGGTACGTACCCTGGTACACGATCGCATGCCCGCTCGTCATGAGGAACACCGCGAAATCATCCGGCCCCGCGCCCCCGTCCCGTGTCCAGGTAATCATCTCGAGGATGTTCCCGCCGAATGCATCAGTGTGGCTCAAGGCAAACTCTGTGCAATTTCCTCCAAGTGCATTCGCGGCCGAGTACCAAATACTCTGTGAGTTGTCATCCCAGAAGTACGTGCGATTCTTGAATGCGTTGACTCCAATTGGTTTCGTTGGCCCAGTAATCGTGAGGTCTGTGAGATCCGTTCCGTCCCACTGCTGCGCCGTGTCAACTCCATTCACCATGCCGAGCTTCCCGTCGAAGTTCACCGTTTGCCAGCGGTTGTTTTCAAACTCGCCAAGATCAGAGAGCAGGCTCGGCGAGCTGCTCGAGGCGTTGTAAATGATGCCGTTCTCACCTGCGATCAAATGTCGCTTTGAGCCGCTGATGTACTCTGCAAGCGTCTCCACGTTACCAGGTGAATGCCCAAAGTTTACGTCGTCAAAGTACGTAATCGCTGTGTCTGTGGTAGAGCAGTACAAATACAGCTCTGTCGACACACACCCCACCGGTGTCGAGAACACCACAGTAACCTCGGTCCACGTTGCCGCCGTTACTCCCGTAGTTACCAGAGCGACAATGTCCGCTGCATTCGAGGCGTCATAGATCAGGTACCGTCCAGCGTCCGTGCCGTCGCCACGAGTCCAAAACTTCACCTTATACTCGCGCTCCGCCACCGTGGTTCCTGCCTGCTTCACATACGTGTTTGCTGTCGCCCCGGCCGTCACCTTTGCGGAGTCATCCCCGCTGTGAACAATCGCTCCCTCATTCGCTAACGCCCCATCACCCGCGGACTCCGTCCAGTTCGCCCAGATATCGGCACCGCCGCCTCCAGCGGTCTCGAAACCCCCGTTAGAAAGTAGCGTATCCGTCAGGTCATCGCTATCACAGTGCTCTGAATACCCCGGGCGCGTACGAACCGCGCCGATGTCCGGATACCAATTCTCTAGCTCCACAGCGTCCAACGGTGGCATGTTATCCACGGAGTCCCGAGTATTCAGACCACCCGTTGGAGCGTCAACATGAAAGCGCTGCCCCACCGCCTGGCGCCTCTGTCGCGCCATTACGTCCCGGCGCCGTGCCCGCATCCTCATCTACACACCACCGTACCCAGTGTCCGGAAGGTTTGCAACCAAGAACTGGTTCCTCCACCGATTCATATCAAGATGCAGATCCTGCGCAAGCCCGTCGTTTGCGCTGAAGTCCACAACGAGCGCCTCGTACTCCTCTGCCTCCTCAGCATACCCAATCCCCAACATACGCTTCATGCGCATTATCGACGCTACCTCAGTGACGTCATCTGGGATCAAGAACGTATCCGTGTCAGCGGTAATTGAGGCTTTCAGGGTGCTGCCGTCCGTATCAAGAACGAACTTATCGCTGATGTACCGAAATCTCAATGTCGTGCCGCTGTCTGTTATCGGGAATACCTGGATTATCTTCACAATTCCTGATGGATCCCGAACGATGTAGATCGCCTTATTTATGCCCACCGGGGACACAAGCCCGCTCTCAAATCGCCCCCAGTCTGACGAACCAATCGGGCCTATAATCCTGCGAAAGTTCGTCTCATCCCAACCCGTACCAGGAATGTACCGACCGTAGTCAGACGGTAAGTCATACGTTGAGCTGCCATCCGTCGTCCACTCGTGCGCGAGCACAAGATTCTGCCAGTCAACATCCCGATATGCGTCTTTCCCGGCTCCATCACGAATCGCCCGCAAGATCTGGCGTTCCGTCATGCCGGTGTTACCGCTGAGCGACGTCGGCGCCTGTAGCCTGCAACGATCCGCTACGGCTTCCCCGATTTCGAGAACTGTTGCCATCTACTACACCTTTGGCGGTCTGCCTGGCCCCCTCTTCTGGCTCTTAGTAAGTACCTCAATTTCAGCTTTGAGCGCTTCGTTCTGCTCGTCCTGCTCGATCGAGCGCTCCTCTAGCTTCTGCAGGCTCGTCTTCATCGCCACCATGGAGGAGGATCCATCCCGGATTTCGATCCAGTTCTTGGCTTTCGTGCGCAGAGTCATCATCCCGATACCGAGATCTTGTAGAATGTTGTCCGGAACTTCCGCAAGCTGATCCACGCTGTGAACCTCCATGATCTTGAATGTCTTTACCTGCCCGGGTTTGATACCCGGCCACATCTCCAGCGGTGTGCCTTCGACATCCGGCATCTCCTCTGATTTCTTGAATGACTCATAGTGACGCGCGAACCTCTCCCGAAGCCCATCATCAACCCTGAGATTTGGAATGTTCAGGCGATCACCCGGTTGATGAACGAGAACCATTTCCACATCCTCGTAAACCGGATGCCCAGCCTTGTCCGATACTTCCTTGTTCTCTACCGGTTCATAGTAGAACTCTGGAAAAGCGCTCTCCTTCTTATTGTCCTCCCACATCCGATCAATCTCGTACTCTCCACTCATGCCATCTCCCTTCGAGTAACTCCCCGGGGACCCTTGGATCCCCGGGGATGGTTTCTATGCAGCAGCCGTTCCATACGAGGCCGCTCTCGGCCACGCCAGTGAAACAGCGACGTTCGCTGTCGCCCCACCAACTGTCGCGCGGCAGACCGCGCCGGCAATCATCGTCAGAGAAGACTTGAGGTCATCGAGAATTCCAGCGCTAGCGGATGTGTACAACTGGGCATTGTCGGCGGCAAGCGTCAACAACCTCCCAGCTCCGTTATACCCGTAGACCTGGAACCACCCGAATTTTGAAGCCACTACTGCGGACTTCGCAACTCCGGTGATCCCATATGCCTGATGAGTCGCCAATACGGACACCCACAGCTCATCAAACGTGAGCCATGAGCCCTCGACGCAGCTTGCTACGCCTTTGCCATAAACGTAAACTTTGACGCCATTAACGCCTGCTGTCCCCCCCAGAGTTCCGAGAGTAAACAGCTGAGCTGCATCAATGGTAGCCGGGTCAATGCCAGTGATATACATCAAACACCTCCCCCTACGCCGCGGCCACGCCGTACGCGGCAGCTGTCGGCCACGCCAGCGAGAACGCCACAGTGCCGGCTGATCCGCCCACGGCCGCGCGCGGAGTCGCACCAGCGATCAGGGTCTGCGGAGACGCAGTGTCGTCCAGTGAGCCCACGGTTGCCGTGGTGAACACTGCGGCATTATCCCCGCAGCTCGCCAGTACCTTGCCCGCGGCATTGTAGCCCCAGACCTGGAACCAGCCGAACTTGGACGCGATGACTGCCGCTTCGGCGAGACCCACGAGGCCATAGGACTGGTGCCCCGTGAGCGCGGATAACCACGCCTCATCGAACACCACGAACGACCCCACGGCACAGTTCGTAACGCCCTTACCGTAAACATAGACCTTGACGCCATTCGTTCCAGTTGTACCACCCAGGGTCCCGAGAGCGAACTTCTGAGTGGAGTCGATGGTATCGGAAGTAATTCCAGTTACATACATACAACACCCCCTAGGTGTCCAACAGGACGCCCTGGAGCTTCGCGTTCGACATGGTCAAATTCCCAGCGAACACGATCGGGATCACAGTAGCGTCTTGGTTGACCGGCTCGCGCCGCTCCAGCGGCACGAAGTTCCGGTTTGAGCTTGGTCGGAAAAAGATGTAGTCGGTGTTCAGGAAGTACATGTACTTCGCCGGGTGTCCGCTGTCACCATCGTAGATCACTGGAACCCCGCGGAACGCCAGCTTCTCCCAGCCTTCCTGAGCCGTAGACTCATCGTGCATGATGCGCTGATACGAACTCAGCGCATTCCAGAAGAACTCATACATAACGGCATCTGCGGTAATCAGATTCGTATGATCCTTGCCCCTCATGCAGGCAATCCACAGCTGCTTCATGTACGCCTCGATCGTAGACGCGGAAACATCCGCATTCGTCTCGACCTTGTTTTGCCAGAACGAGTACACGCTGCGATCGATCCCACCCACGGTGCCCGAGGTCGGTGAAATCGCCACCTGCGCCTGCAGGCCATCGATCTGATTCGCGACCGAGCCGGCGGAGTAGATGTCTGACGAAATGTTGTTCGCCATCGTCTTCTTCGCCACGTCGAGCCGGGTCATGAGCAGATCGATCACGGCTTCTTTGCCGCGGTTCTGAATCTCGACCTCGAGCCCGGAGCATGTCACTACCACAGCCGCCTGCTTCCAGTTGTACTCAGCTGCGCTGATCACGTCACTCGGATCGATGTTCAGAAGTTCGTAACCACTGTAGCGCTTAAACGAGGCGTTCTCGGCGTATGACAGCGGCTGGGTGATTGTGCGTCCACCACTAACGGGCTTGACGTTGCCCTTCTTTTGCAGCTCGAACAGGAGCGCATTGGAATTCACAACGTTGTCAGCGACCTCTTTCGGTCGGTTCCGCAGAGTGGTGGTAATGATTTCAGAGAGATTTGGACTAGCCATCTACCACCTCACATGGTCTGTTGTCTGGTTACTGAATCGTCCCAATTGGCGCCTAACTCATCCTCAAGGGACGCGGGCTCTTTTTCCTTCGCTTTCGTCACCGGAGTCGAGGAATCAACCTTCGTGCCTGATGCCGTCTGACCTTTCCTGGCTCGCTTCACTTCCGCATCAAGACGCTCCTGCTCCTTCTGATCAGTAGCAGTCTTTTGCATCTTTTCGGCTACGCCAGTGTTTAATCGGCATGCTTCAGCGTAAAGCTCCTTTGGACTGGGTGAGTTTTGACCTGTAGCAAGATAACCGCCGTGCAATCGATACATCACTGGAAGCAACTCATCCCAGTACGGAACATCCCCGCTTTCACGAAGCTCCCGAACCTCTGCTTCCAGATCAGCATTGACTCTTGCTGCTTCTTGCCGGTCACGCTCATTCATCCTATCTTCGACCTTCGCAACTCTCTTTCCTTCTTTTGTCTCCACTTCCTCTTCATCAATTAACATTTCCGGCGTAATTTCGTACTGCGCGTGCAGCTTCAGTATGGTCTCAACTCTCGTTTCTGGATTCTTGAGGTTCAGATGCACCGCAATGAGATTTCGCATACCTTGAGCTTCACTGACCCCCATGCGGTCCATATCCTCACGCACGGGGTCAAGAGCACGCAAAATACCGGCCACCTCCTGCTCACGGTTATTCGCGTGCGTCTGATGCCGCTTCTCCCTAGAGATCATAAACTCCCGCTCTTTTTCCGGCAGCTCATTCCATCCCTCAAGATCCTCACCACGGTAGTTCCAGTGCTGGGGAGGCTCTAATTTCGGCTTTTCGTCTCCCTCAGAAGCCTTAAGATCCTTCTTTTCCTCTCCGCCTGTATCTTCCTCTCTATCCCCAGTTTTTGCTTCGTCAATATCAGGATCCTTTCCTCCGGGGACATCCCCCCCCACATCCTTCGTGGTTTCTGCAGATGGTTTTTCATCTGCCTGATCATCTTTTCGATCATCAGTTTTCTCCTCGTCACGAGCAGTCAACTCATCCCAGACGTCGTGCGCCTCTTCCTCGAAGGTCTTATCCTCTTGTTTCTCGGTCATGCTGCCTCTTTTCTCGGACGCGTCTCACCACATCCGGCGTGTCGTTTCCCATCTCAACCATGCCATAGTCTCTCAATAGCTGTCTACGTGCAGATTTTGAATCAACCACCATGTCCTGCACACTCAGCGTTTTACCGTTAGGCAACTGCTCACTCCCCTCCATTGGCAGGCCAACCATCGTCACAGGATCCATGGAGTCATCAATCACATACGCAGACTTGTTCTCCGGTGGCGGCTTGTCGTACCTTGACCACACCACTTTCTTCAGCTTGCGATCGTATCTTCCGATCTCCCTCATCCCTTGCCTCCCTGCGCGTTGATAATCGTTGTCAGGAGCCTCGTTTGAGCTTCTTTCTCTTTCTGCAGTATTTTCGCTTCTTCGATCTTATCCTTCAGCATAAGCTCCGCTTCCTTTAAGGCCAACTCCTTGATATCCCTGCGCATCTCCATTTGCAGTTTCTGCTGCTTCAGCTGCAGCTCACCTTTTTTGATCTCCATCTCCGCTTGCTGAGCCTGCTCCTCTGGACTTGGTCCCTCCTCCTCCTGCTGCTGACCGAGGCCCTGATCAAGAAGATCCTCGATCTCCCGACCGAAACCATACTTCCGAACAAACGTCATGACGATCTCTTTCGCCATCTCTGGATCGATGATTCCACCCTGCACCATCTGGAATGTCCCACTCATCATCTGCGTAAACGCCGGCATGAACTCGTTCAGCTCCTCCTTCTCTCGAGCGTCATCCGGCGCCACGGTGCTGCTGGTCTCCACATCCACGCGGTAGTTCCGCATCTTCTCATCACGCAGCAGCTCCACAACCTCCTGCATTCCAGCCATTGTCTCCTCGTCCGACTGCGTACCTGTCATCTCAAACAACGTTTCCGGCTCGAACTGCTCCGCGATGATCTCCGCCATGATGCGGATTATGTCCCGCAGGAAAACCTCCACCTTTCGCTGCTTGCGCCCAATCCTACTGGACCTGCCGGCGGCGAACTGCGCCTCGAGCTGCTGTGCGCCCTTCGTTACACGGGGCTTTGCCACTCCGCGCATAATGTCGCTCAGGCCCACCAGCTCATAGATCTCTGCTTTTACCTCTTTATGCCGAGCTGCGAGCAGAACGAGAGCCTGCACGATCTGCTCGATCGGAAACCACTCGATCACCCCCTTTGCTCCACCGGCGTCCCGCATCCGCTGGAAGTTATCCATGGCTTTTAATCCGCCCTCGGGACTATGGACCGCGCGTCCGATTTCCTCTGCTAGAGCCGTGTCGTACCAGCCCTGCACCTTTGCCCAGTCCTCCAGGTGAGCAATGCGCTGCGTCAGGCGGTAGAGTGAGTTGGCCTGGTCTTCGTACTGACGATACTCGGGCACCGGTTCCAGGTTCGCCGTTGTCTCCACCATATAGAGCGGCTTCGGACACGGGAAGAATCCCAGGAGCTGCAGCGGGTCCTCAGCCGGCGTCTCCAGAAACTCATCGTAGCCCTCCGCTACCTTGTAGACCTTGCCCGTGCGCTTGTTCCAGAACTCCCAAACTCGCGCCACGTCGTCCCGGTCCTCGTAGTGACTCCACATGCTCTGTTCGCTGTCATCCATATCCGCGATCAGCGGAATCTTATTTCCTATCTCCTCTCCAAACTCCTTGATCAACTGCCCACGAGTCAGACTCGCCCCGAACGCCACCCACCAGACATCCATCTCCCAAATGCGTCCATCCGAGTGCATGAAGTCCTTCCAGAACAGATAGTCCGCATACACCTTCTCCGTGCCCGGTACCTTGCGGGGCTCCGTTGCACTGGGCTTGCCATCCTCGTCATACTCGGCGTCTTTTGTGGGCACGTCCTCTGTCTCGACCTCGTACACTACTCGGGCCTGACCGCGGCCGGGGAGCAGGAAATCAGAAACCGCGCCATCCGCCATGGTCGCAAACTCGTGCCCGGGGCACTCCATGACGTAGTACATGCTCTTTTCGAGGATCTCCGCCGCCTCTCGCGTGATGTCGTCACGCTCCAGGAATCTACGTCGGATACTGGGATCGGGCGGCTGGCTGTAGATCACCGGGCGCTGCGTCTCCGTGATCTGCCAAAGGATTTTGTACGTGTCACTGCCTCGATTCTTGTCGTCACCTTCACCCCGATACAGCTTTATGATGGCGTCACCAGTGAGATGCCACTCGTGCATGCGCTTCTGCGCTTCGGAGATCTCCAGGAGATAATCCCCGGCCTCTGTGAGCTTCTTGTCGTCAGTGTTATCCGCCATCATCACTTCCTCTTGCGAGGGGCCCTCTTGGGTGGTTTTTCTTCATCCAGGCCTGCCAGCTTCTGATGCAGCTCCGTGATCTGTTCCCAGCGAAAATGCGAATGGATTGCCTCCCGGAGCACCTGCTGGAGATCCTGCACAAGTTCAGGCGAGATTAATTTCATTTTCCGCCTTCTCTCTTCCGATCCGCCCGCCCTCCTGCTGCTCCCACTGGATAATGATGTCCTTCACGTACCGATTAAGCCCACTCTGAATCTTCGTCTTGAGCTGCGCGTTGGTGTAGGTCTCGCCAAAAATACCCTGGGCCGCTGTCTTGAGGCGCGCCACGAGAGCACTTGGTACTTTTGTTTCAAATGTTATGTCAGCCATTTAACTCTCCTTTAGCAGAATACCTTTCTTCATGGTTTCAGCCCTATCGCGATATATTCGATATTGATCGTGCCCGTCACGTCATCATCTCGATCTACCTCGAATTGCGCTGTGGTTTTCGATCCCGCCTCGACCCTCATTGGACCCTGCACAGCGCCGCCAGAAGACCACGAATCATCCCACGATAACGCCAGAAAATAGACGGCGCTCGCAAATAAAGCGGGCAACACCACTGCCACTGCCGCATCAGTCGTAATGGCCTGAGATCCCCACTGTATTCGCATTGAACCGATATCGAAATATTGGGATGCCGCCTGATCGTTAATGGCTGTAGCCCATGCCGCCAGTCCGTCAGCATCCGAGGTCAGAACTTTGCCCAAGCCTGGAGCCCCCCCCGTCACTTTTATCTGCCCATTGATCCGAACTTCACCAGTCAGATCAGTTATGATTGCACCAGCAGCCTCGGAAACGCGAATGCCCTCAAGGCCACCGGCAATCAACGAAAGCTGGTCTGCGCCTGCTGTTCCGACACCAGTATCACCGTCATTGCTACCACCGGGGCGAAATCCTGCCGCGGTCGCACCAGAGGGGCCCAGAAACATTGCAGCCCGATCATTATTTGTGGCACCAAGTTTTGTGCCGACATAACTCAAGTTTCCGCTTCCATTGGAAGAAAAGATGAGTGTGTTATCTGCACTTTCATAAATCCCTGTATTGCCATTACCAAACGACAGGCTCGGAGCCGCCGAGTGATCACCTGGCGTATCATTGATGTTCACCTGCGCCGTCGACAGCTGCAGAATCGACTCCGTTCCATCGCCATCCGTTACCGTCTTCAGCGTCCCGGTTAATCCTCCAGAAACCGTGAGCAGATCACCGGACCCGCCACTGACCCCTGTCCCATAACGTGCGACTGGTGAAATTCCCTGCATCACAGCCTCCTCACGAGAAAATAGCGACGTTTACCTTAACGTCTGCGCCGCCCTCCCGTATGACCTTCATTGTGGTCAACATTCTGAACTGATTTTGTAAGATGTAGTCCGTGCCCCCAAGCAGGCGCAAGCCCTTGGTCGTGGTCGGCGTGCCGCCCTCCGGATCAAACCTCACCACACTCTCCGGGTGAATCCACGCATTCAGGCGCTGCGTCTTCTTCGCCATATCAGCGAACGCCGTGCCCCCGGCTGCCACCCATAAGCTCTCGAATGTCACCGAGCTGTTGCTCACCGTTATCTGGTTGAACTCACAAAGTCCGAACTCCGGCGCAATTGCAATCATGGTCATCTTCCATACCCCCCGCGGCCCTTGCCTTTTTTCTTCTTACCCTTCTTGCACGGCATCACTTCCTCCTGTATCCGCCCCTCATTCCCGGGGTGCGTTTTGGAATATTCTGACTGGGTCCCCGGCCCCTCCTTCGCGCCTTCGGTCCTGTGCCGCCCATGCCTCCCCTGGAAGGAGTCCGTCTCGGCCCAGAACTCGGAGTTCCTCGCGGTTTCGGTACTTTCCCACCGTACCCACCACTGGATCCCGGAGGATTCTCATTTCTGGTTCTTGGTCTTGGCGGAGGACCCGGCCCCCCCGGCCCCGTCCCGGGATTTCGTGGCCCGGCAGGAGCCCCGCTGGAATGCCCAGGGCTCGAAGTTGATCCAGACTTCGATCTTGATCTTGATCTCGGTGGTGATACTGAGCCTCTCCTCTTCATCGCCATGTCTACACCCTCCTGAAGTCTATCTGACTTTCCCGTGATCCGGTCTGTTCATCGTGGTATGCCAACAATTCGTCAAACGTCTGCTCAAGCGGGAACAGCGTCGGCTTCTTCACACCCGGGACTATGTTCGGCAACATCACTGCCCCGGTCCGGAATGCGTCTACCGGATGCGATGCCCAGTTATGACTCGGCTTCGCGCTCCATACCCTGTTCACGGGATCAAACTTCCGCGCATACTCCCTCAGTGCCTGGATTCCGTGCTCACAGCGCCCGGCGTCGAATTTCGACTTACGAAGCGCAAGCCGAACCGCCTGAATGTCATTGTCCAGATTCCGTGTCGGCGGCACTCGCGTGAACCTCAACCCGAGCTTTGCCGCCACTTCATCCAGTGTTTTTCCAGTCTGGGGTGAGTGGTGGTTTATGTCGTGCGGTCCGTAGTGACTCTTGTACGTGTACTCCTTGTTCTGACACACCCGCACGTAGTGCTCAATCCCCTGCCCTACTCCCGCGTAGTAGTCCAGCCAATGCACCCACCCGTCCACGATTTGATAAAACCAAATCACCATCGTGTCCCGATACCCTATGTCCCAGCACGTAAAGACCGGAAGCTCCACCTCATGCCGAATGTCACAAATGCGACCCTCGGCCTGAATTGCCTCCATTTCACGACCAAAGTACGCCCCCTCCATCGGTGCCTCAAACGAGCAGTAATACTCCTGCTCTGCAATCGCTCCGTCCCCGCCCTCGTCTATTTCTTCCTGCTTCAACTGCACAAACTGCTCTGGAGTGATGATGGGGGAACCATCACCCCTCAGCGTCTTCGTAATCGGCAACAGCTCGTGCTGCCATCCGTTTTTCCTCGCCGTGTGATACAGCTTGAACCCATGGTTGTGCCCGCGTGGCGTGTACGGAAAAATCGCCCAGCCACTGTTCGCCTCCAGCGCCGGCCGCAACAGCTTCCACGCCATCGGGTTCATCAGTGCATACTCTGAAAATATAATCCCTCGTGGATTCGCCCCCATCACCCTGTCGATCTGATCTCCCCCAACTACCTGATATATGCTCGTTCTCCTGTCCCCGTTCGGACCCGGCACGTCCAGCTCAATCTTCATCTCGTCGTTGCGCGCCGATTTTATTGACCCCCTCGGCCACCAGTCCGTAAACTTCCTCCCCTCGTTGTCCTCCCCGTCCCAAATCACCTTCTTCCCCTGCGCGTACGTCGGCAGCACGTGCCAGTAAATCCCCGGATCCCTGAATGCACATACCTGCGCGATCACCATCGACGTCAGGTCCTTACCTCCGCGACGATGCCATACCTCCACGCTCTTGTCCCGGCCATCATCCAACACTGCTCTCATCAGCTGGCGTTGATGCGGCCATGGCTCAAACCAGGGCGGCGGCACCTGCGTGTGATCTCCACCTATGTCTACGCGCGACATTAAGCAACCACCTCTGCATCAACTACGTCATCAGGATCAGTTGCTGATCCTGACCACACATTCCGTATGATCACGTTCACGTTCTGTGCTACGACCTGCTGCTGCTGTGGATTGAGGTCGGCGAGGGGCACGTACGTTCCGGTCTCCACCGTCGCTAACCGCTTCCGGCCCTCATCGATCAGCGGCTGACCCTCGAGGTCGCTGGTGCCATCTTCGATTAGGATCGAAGCTGACTCAGCGTACTGCGATACGGACTGTGCCAGATCGGGGATGAAACGGCTCCAAACAGGATGACCCTGACGGGCCAGCCTTTGTATGTGCTGCCAGTCCTCGGGAGAGATGCCGCCGGCTTGTAATGCCAAAGCTACGGTGCCCAAGAGGCGAGCCTGGCGAAGCATCGCCCCCGTCATCTCGCACTCGTATGTCTGCATTGCGGTCAGCATGTACTGGCGGTTCGTTAAGCCGCCTAGCTCCTTGTGGTGCTTTGCCGAGGAGAGGTTCGCCCCCATGTTCTCTAGGATATGTGCGGAATGTTTACATGTCAAGGTTTTGGGCATGCTCGGTTGTGGAAAGCGCCGACCCGCAGAACCAATGGGCATCTCCGCGGGCCTCCCGAGCTTACCATCAAGCACGCTGGGTGTCGGTCGACCCGGCATGCTGTTTAGACGATGCGCATTCAGACTAAGGCCAGCGCGACATCGTCTTCTGTATTGTAGCATGGAATTTTGGGCCTTGTGGGGATGTGTGAGCGCGCCCGTGCCCTTCCATGGGGCGATGCCGGTGGGGGTTTCGGTCGGTCGCTCACCGCCCAAGGAGCAAGGGGAAAAGGGAGGGGGGATGTATACAATATCAGCAGGCAATGATGTCGTATCTACTCACGATATATCGTGTCCCACTATGGCACATGTCCGGATACAGGACACTGTCTCTGTTATTTACCTGCATTGCGAGGAACCAACGACTAGCAGTATAGTTGTTGGACAACGAAGACACCCAAAATGCCAAGTGCTTTAAATTGAGCAACATCACTTTTGAATAGCAGTGAAAAATAGCGACTAGCACGTCGCACCCCCAGGCACCTCTGTCAAGTGACATATCTGTATTGATACCACTAGTTGACCAAGTAAGCATACCCTTGGTGTAGTGTGCCAGTGGGATGTCGGATGTGCCTGATTCTCTTATCTTAATCTATATATACCTATATATTCATATTATACTGCATTAGGACATGAGATCTCAGGACCTTGCGACTGGCGTCTCCAATTGGTGACAGTCTGAGAGATGGAAGGGCGCTAAAGCTAGTCTACGGAAATTACCATTGATTCTAAAGGCTTTAAGCCTCGGTAAACTAGCTAGGACTAATTTTGACCCCCTTAGAATAGCATTGAATAGCAAAAAAGTGCTATTCTAAATCCTACCAAACCGTAACGTTCTCAGAATCGCACTCGGCTCGAAGCCGAGCACGAGCCCGAGCGCGGCGTTCTCCCTTCTCTTTACCTTCCCTTAACCAAATCGCAACGCTTCTTAACATTCCAAGCCCCATACTCTACCTGTGTCAATCGACCCACGACCAACGTCCGAACTAGGAAAGGTGTGAAGCCATGATAGACGACACGGCATACGCTATAGAGTACTGGAATGATGGAGACCGGCGGTTCCTCTTATTGGACGACGGCACCTTGGATACCGTCATCCGCGTAGAATGCACCTGTGGCAGCACTTGGATGGAGCGTATCTCGCAAGAGACCGCCGCTCCATTCCGTGATGAAGATGGATACATGGTCAACTTTCTTTCTCTGTGTCGCGAATACTTGGACGATACCCTGTGTCCGAACTGTGAGGACTCGACCGCTGGTGACGCCTTCACCGGAAAGCAGTGGACATTATGACCCTATCAACCCCCACGATGCTCCTGAGGCGAGTCTACCCGCAGGCGGTAGTGCGCACCATAACCCCATTCGAACGCACGTACAGGGACATTCACGCTCGCCTGGAGCCTGGGCGAGCGTGTACCTGGGTTCGGATATACGACTCCGGGCACATCCGCCTACTCAGCAACCAGGAGGAGCAGACCAAGTACCAGGAGGGATACTCGTAATGAAAATCACCACAAACAACCATTGGCGTCAGTTCAAATACAGGTATGAGGTACCAACCGAAATTCTTGAGGATCAATTCGATTGGACAAACGAAGACGACCACAGCGACGGGTTCTTTGAGTACCGCGGTTGGTGGTATCACTTGGATGATTTCATACGCTCCAATGATCCAGCCTTTGACGGCTGGAACGGAATTCTCACGGACTCATACTTCTCTGGTGTGCTGATCAAGCTGTCAGACAACTGCGAAGAGTACCAAGTGGCAACCGTAACGTCATGAATGCACGAATTTATTGTCATGTTGATGGTATTCAGTTGTCCGTAGAGTGGGTGGATGAGTACGGGCAAGCGATCGAATCACGGATCACGATACCGGACAGTATGGATGCATACAGGGCTGCAATGCAGGTGGAACAGTATCGCATTATGAACTTGGGCATTATGTCTTTTTTGTCGGCGCGTGATATCAAGACCCGGGACGTAAAGCCGTGATCGGCCGATCAATACCAACGGATCCAATGATCGGAGACGCCGGCGCGGACGAGTGCAGCGCACAGCGCGGCACTCGCCCGTGGTTCACTAAAGAGATGCACGCCGTGGTGGCACATCTCAGAAATATGGACACGGAAAGGCAGAACAGGATGACCTACCGAAAAAAGAAGGACGCGCAGCGGGAAGCAAGGAACCGAACGCGGCTCGGGTATCCTCACCACGTAGCTGAGGTAACCGGACACAATGATGGCTGTCTGCATTCACTTGACCACGAAACACCGTATCGCTGTACGTGCGATCGACCACAGGTAATCGGATGGTCGCTTGTACTTGGGGGCAAATAATGAACACAGTTACAACAGAAGACGTACCATGGGACCGTGGAACGGTCAAGGTAGGGTGTATTGAATGCAGGGCGATGGTACCTCGCGGTGATGCGCAAGCATACGACCGGAGCAATCGACCGAATCATGGCAACCCATTTTTCACAGAGCACTACCTCTGCGACGAGTGCCAGTTCGAGTTCACGTGTGAGGTGTGCTGTGAGATCATCTTCGACGCCTCTTTCGACAAGAGACGCCGGATCTGCGAGGACTGCGCGGCACAGTACACGAAATGCCCGGGCTGTTCGAAATGGGTCGACCGTAAATACACATGGCAAGGCACATACTGTCGTGACTGCGCAGACTCGATTCGTGAAGAGTTGTTTCAAATTCAGAGCGAAATGAAAAGGAGAGTGACATGTCCGGAGTAATCAACGATAGGCGTTCGGACCAGGACAAGCTCGACACACAAGGTTTCGTGGTGGGTACGGATCGATTCATGTCGGGCTGGGGACAAGCTCCGCGGCGGTCACTGTATGCCGTACCATTCCGTAGCTACCAGGAAGCGGAAGAGATTGAGGACTGGCTCAACAGCCGCGGAGACATGCTGCGCGTGCGGGTGGTAGGGAAGGACTATCGACCGCGACTCGAAGATGGAGATCACCTGTCAATTCGTGCGTGCCGCTAGAGCTCATCGCAGACGGCCGGCCGCACAAGGTCGACCGTCTGCGATGTGCTCCGGAATCAACCGGGCATCACACAGAAAGGCGGATGATATGGCAAACACCGAAGTTGGAAGATTCATTCATCGAATTGCAACTCTGACAAAGGATGATGAATATCTCGATGAGGAAAACCCCGAATGGGATATGCCCGCTGATGACGCATATGAGACGCTGCATTCGCTCATCGATGAAGCTCGCCGGTTGATCGGGTGGGAACCAAGAGACCCGCGAGTGGGGTTGGTGAAAAGCTGAACCAAATGCAACCCACCATCGACCGACCGTGTGGAGACCCGGAAGGTGAGACTTCTCCACAGCGCGACCGCGCATCATTGCACAAGGCCGGTCGATATCCCATCACCCGATCGGGAGCGTACCAGGGCGCTCCCGATCCCCCACCAACATCAACACTACATTCGATTCAACAATCAACAGGTTCAAACGGTGATATGAAAGGAGCATAACAATGGCAACGGTCGAGAATCCAAAGCTTTCGTTTTCGGGTCGAGCGAGAAACGATCGTTACGAAAATCCTGACTACGACATTCAACTGTCAACAGACATCGCTCTCCGTGACCTGTTCGCAGCCGCGGCGCTGACTGGCCTATCCGGTCATAGGGATGTTGATATCACGGCAGACTACCAAGCAACTGCGGAGCAATGTGGTCGCATGGCCGACGCCATGCTCGAGGAAAGGGGGAAGCGATGACGGAAAAAGAGACATGCAGGAAATGCGGAACCGCAAGAAACCGGTCCTTTCACCAATGGTTCAATGGTCGGGAATTCATAGTCAAGTGGATACCACTTAAGACATCAGGTGACCGAGAAGGCCCGGCTGAGCTTGAGCACCTGAAAATCACATGCCCCGTTTGTGGCTACTCGTGGAATGAGGCGATCAGTGAAAACAATTAGAAACATCCTTGCTTTGCTTTTCGTATGTCTCATAATCCCCATGGTGCTCTTCGTGACATTTGGTCCGTGGCTTATGGGTGGGTTTCATTGGACGACCATGCTTATCTTCCCGGGTTTGATTGTTTTGTCTGGGGCCTTCAGATCCTGGTTGGAGGAACGATGAATGATCCAAATGAGTGGCTCCGTGAGCATAGTGACCCTGACAAGTGGCTCCGTGAACACAGCGTCCCCACTTTAACGAAGCGGGGAGCGGTGAGTAAACCAACGTGCCAGCAATGGATCTGGGCCCTAACACTACTAACGGTGGCATGTGGCTGCTGGGCTCTGATCTTCCTATTCGCACGGGCATGGGTGATGTGATGGTAACTAATGAAATGATCAAATACTTGGAGCTTGCAGTTGACCGCATTGCCGACCATCTCAACATTAAGCTACCCAAGAAGCCGGCCTGTGTTTGTGGTCATCATGGAGAAATCGGCAGGCGAGAGTCCACACGGAGTGAGTTCAACTACACATGGCACTGTCCTGCTCACGGAGCCGTGGCGTTTTTTACGATTGAAGATGGCGGAATTGTACAGTGGGGTGAGTAATAGCGTCATGTGAAAAATGCTGGGCTGATGCCGCGGGCAGTTCCGACGGATACTGGAAACTGCTACGTGAGCGAAAGGACAACCCCTGCACCCCGGAGCAACAAGCCGGACCTGACGCTATGTGGTGCCCGGATTGCAAGCGCAAGACCATTCACCAGTACGTGCAGACATGTACTATCTGCGGAAAAGGAGACGACAATGCCGGAGCTTGAAGTAACCCACGAGTTCGAGGTCATCTGCAGCGAGTGTGAGAACACTCTTAAAGCGGAGTTCGCAGTAGACTACCGCCTGCGCCTATCACCACCGAATTTTGGCGTGCTCAAGGTGGAGCAGTGCGAGGAGTGCATCAAGGTCATGCTCCGGAAGGAGCTGGAGGCACGATGAACAACGAAGGCAACGCCTGGCGTGAGAGATGTGAGCAGGCGGAGAAGGACAGGGACAAGTGGCTGGAAGATTCAAGGATGGTTCGACGAAACTTACTGGATGTAGTGAAGTTCTGCCTTGATGAAATATGGATGGACGAAGAAGACCAGCGGAGCTTTATGCGTGCTGCAGGCTTCATCCATTGCAAGTGTGGCGGGAGTGGGTGGATTGACGTTATTTTCCCTGAGTGCCCAGATGACCCATCAACCGCCGAATGCCCCTGCGCCCAAACCGATACACCAGGATGGGTGGCGATCAAATGACCGGTATTACGCCCGTGAAAATAGCTTCACCGGATCCCACCTGCAGGATATGCGGTCGGGAGCTGGAACGCTGCATGGGGCGCGGACGGCCCCGTGAGTACCATTCGAGCTGTAAGAACTTTACGGACTGGCTTGCGCGCGCGGAGGAGGCGGTACACCGTATTCGGTGGGCAGATGACCCACACTACGCGCTGCTGACGCGCCGGCGTCTGCAGAACATTATCAACAGTCTGCCGATCTCTCGTCATGCGCAGCGTGACGAGAAGGGGAGGTTTGCATGAGCAGTTTCAATGATGTGCGGCCCATCTGCTGGCAATGCGGTGGCGATCTGAAATTCAATGACGATTGGGACAAACCGTGGTGTCCCGTGCATGGGTCGTGTGATATTGGGGACATCGCTGTCCCTCACGACATCTACAAGGCGTTACTGGAGTTGGGCAGAAAGGTAGACAAAGCAATAGAAAATGGTGCGTGGGTTTCCAGGGCAGACCAAACTGAAGTAAACAATTTTCATTTAGGTAGTCGAGATGCCAAATTGTTGTTTGCTGCGCACGAGTGCCTCGCTGCCTTCAGTGAGCTGCCGGGAGGTGAGTGATGTCGGAGAATAGCATTACGATGTGTCCAGACGGCAGCTACAAGCTCGATCGAGCGCACCGGATGTTCCCGGACCCCGACGGCCGAAAGCGAAGAGTCGATATTTCGATCGGCTCGTGGGAGGGAATCTGTCCCGGTGCATCTCACAACACCGTGCGAGTAACAGAACAGAACAACGCCGTCTGGTCCCCGGAGTTCGACGGGTGGGTTCAGGAATACGGCGATGCCAGTCTGCAAGGGATCAGCATGAGAGCCACGGTGATGACGGAGGAGCAGGCGGCAGAGGTCGCGAAGGCGTACATCCGGATAGCGTTCGGCGAAGATCTTCCGAATCACTGGATCAGCGATGACTCTGGTTTGGTGGTTCCGGACGAAGATGGGGAGACGCCATGAAGCTCAGATCAGGAACTAAGGTTGTGATCGTTCTGGCACCACCCATTGAAGATCGTCACGGGATTAAAAGGGGACGCGCGTTCGAAATCATCGATCCGATTCCACTTGGATTATCGGTTCGACGTGGCGCCTTGGGTTGGGTGATGGGCGACGCCAAGGAACCAGTCTTACTCCTAAATCACGAGGCTAGAGAGGAGTGAGTGATGTCGACTGACATTGAATTCGTTCTCCTGCAGGACGGGGACGCGGTGACATGGGATGTCGGTCAGACAGAGTTTCACTTCCAGTGCTGTGACTGTGACTTGATACACCGTTTCGAGATCGATGCTGCTGGTCGTGGGGTGATGAGGTTCTTTCGAGAGGATGAGGAGACAGGCGACACGATGAATAGTGAGCGTGGAGGGGAGGGCAAGTGAAGAAGCAGCACACGTGGTCAGACTACGAAAATATGTTCCGGTGGATACGAGAGCACAACGACAAGCACTTCGGTCGCTGTGCTGCGTGCGGAAACTGGGCGGACACCGAGCACCAGCACACAGAAGGATCGGTGGAGAAGCTATGCTACAAGTGCAGACGATGGCTCTCGGGAGTGATGCTCCACTATATTTTTGGGACTTCGAAGTGTAATAGGATCAGCGAATCAGGCCATGAGCAGCGAGTGCAGCCTTGACCTCCTCGAGTGAATGCACCACGACGGCAACGGCGCCGGCGGTGGCCCAGAGCTCCAGCTCCCGGCGTTGCAGGTCTGTGGCATCGAGCCCTTCTTTCTTGAACTCGAGGAACACGGCCGTGCCACCGGCAACCGCCAGCACGTCAGGCCACCCTGCCATATACGCTCCGCCGTGGATCTTCTTCGCACGGACACGGGGTAGGGCATTGAGATATTTGAGGCATTGGTTGACTACTGTTTTTTCAGTCATGGCATTATCATATCAGAAGGGAGTGAACAATGAGCAGTTTCGATGATGTGCGGCGAGTGACACCGTGGCAAGAGATGAAAATTGACCCTAAGTCTAGGGCTGGATTCTACCCAATAGAAAGAATTACTGAATATGGGAAGACCGATACTCACATTCTTGTCCCCCACGACATCTACGAGGCGTTACTGAAGGCAGCAAAGGCCGGCAAGAAAGTCCTATACGGAGATTTCAATGAGGGATACGGAGAGCTGGATGACATCATCATTCGTCTCGCCAAGTTCGGTGAGCTGCCCAAATGAACGACGTAATCAAGGCCAGCGACATCTTCAAACTGATCAGGGACAACGAGCTTGAGACATTACAGCGTAAGCGTCCATCGTGCTTCGTAGTGGCGCCGGGATCGTACGACAAGCTCATCGCCTGGATGGGCATACCGGATCGGGAGCAGGAGGTACACGCGGGGTGGATACAGTGCTGGTACGACAAAATCGACAACAAGTAATACGGTTGTTGTGCAACACTGCGATCGGTGGTACGTTCGAAAACAGACCTCATGGAAAGGAGGCGATATGGAAACAGCGATGACTGTAATGTCCATCATGACAATCTTCCTCGGCGGGGCATGTTTTGGATTATGGCTCGCTAAAAAGATCCACAAATTCTACAAATCATGACCTACTCCCGAAGAGACCTGGCCGCGATGTTCCTGGCTGCGCCGGTGGCGGCTCTCGCTCCACCTAAGAGCTGGCTTCTCGGTCTGTTCCAGAAAGCTCGACGAGAGGAAATCGCGCTCGAGGACGAACTTCGAGATATCTGGGATAAGTGCGTGGAACCCACTGAATTCACAGTCCAGAAGTACACCATGAGCACTCCCATCGATCCTGACGCTTGGGGGGAATGGGGCAAGCTGGCCGGTGAGGGACGCGCAAAGATCAAAGCCGAGGCCATGAAAGCCATCTTCAAGTGAATAACCCCACGAAATCAGCTCGTGGTAGCCGCGCTCTCTCGCTCCTCCAAGGGAGAAGCGCGAGCCTGCCTTTCCAACCCAGCTGCCGGTCGGGTGCTGTTAACCGGCATATTCCATTCATTCATACTAAGAAAGGAAGGAATCAATGATTGACACACTTCAAGAGCGTTTGCGTGAATATTGCGTATGCGATGACGGGTTCCCGGAGCAGTGTACTGAGTGCCAAGGTGCTGACGCACTCGATGATCTTAAAATTCAGATCGCGGAATTGCAAAAAGACGTTGCTTTTTACCGATCTGATGTCAGAGATACGGAGATCTCAGATCTTCGGGAGGTTGTCTGTGATATGGCAAAAGCTATTACTGAATTGCGAGAGAATAATACATGAGCGGTGCATGGCGGCTGCGTAACCGAACGCAAGGGACTCGCGGGTTTGCGGTGGGGGCGCTGTTCGACTCAGCGCCCCGGTCCTGTCGGGATGCTCAGCATGCAGTCGGTGCAGGTCCGGCCACCGCTCTACCTTCAATTGTGGTCTCACCGCTGCCGCGCGGACGGCAACCGGGGCGGATGCAAATGAACCGGAGTCCGTGCTCCACGCCATGGATAAGGAGTCTCGCATCCCTTTTGACAAACATTTGACGGACTTGATTCGCTGCGGCTCCCGGTGTTGCGGCGATTCTTAGCGGAAAGGAGCGCGCGATGAGCGTTAGGCGGGTGAATGTAGATGATCGCGAGGCAGATGGGCATGAGGGGCCTTTCTGGGAAGAGGTTAATGATGATCCCGGGGGTACCCACGCCCTCCTCCCATGGCTCGAACATCAGGCGATGGTGGATGTAGTTGAAACTGTTGAAGATCACAAGCGCACGGAGCTGGCACTTTACGGGTCGGATCTGGGAATGCCTGATCAGTTAGCGCTGGCTCAGAAATCGGCAGATAGGGTGCTTGACGCCCTAGACGCACTGCGCAAGGCACGGGAGGTGAGTGATGCCGACTGACATCCAACCAAACGCAGACGGCACGTGCTCGCGGGAGTGTGAGCAGTGGATGTCTAGCGTTTTTGAGCAATATGATCCACCGGCTTGCCGACTCACCCGTAAGAGATCACCACAGAACCGTCCCTGCCCCATCGCCCACGGCATCCTCATGGATGTGGCGCGGGCTAGTGAGCGGATTAACAAAAATCGCCGCGCCATTGCAGAACACCCCGGATATTGGCTGGTTGATGTGCCTTCAATATCTCTCTTATTTGACACCCTCACCCGCGTGACGTGGGTGGATTGGAAGGCATCCGATGACTGACACACTTCAACAGCGGTTGCCGGAAGAGCATTGTTGTGTTTGTGACGCTCTGACTGGACGAGCTGGCCGGGCAGACGATTCGCTGTATCTTGAAACTCAAACCGGAGAGGAACTTGGCCCACTCTGCGAGGATTGCCACAACTCATTTCGTAGAGATGATCTTACCGATGCCCTCGTCGCCAAGGATGTGGAGATAGCAGGCCTCGGTCGACGACTAGATGCTGCGTTGCTCGTGAACGAAGAATGGTTGAGCCGGAAATGGGTGGGTATGGTTGCGCGGATTGAGGAGCTGGAGGCATCCAATGCCGAGTAATACAGCAATGGCCGCGTGTGACGTTTGCCAGAAGAAGAAACCGCTGAACGAGCGACGTTGTCCCCATTGCGCCAACGAACGCATGGAAAGAGAACGCCGCCGCATCGCTGTCCGACAGGATTGTACTGTGTGTCATCAATTTCTCGGGGACAATCTTTTTGTTGACGGGGAATTGCGCTTCGATCTTGTCGAGATGGAAGTTCAACAGTGTGCCGGTAGGAATTTTGCACACCGCGGATGTATGCGGAAATATTTACAAAAAGAAGGTCGAGAATTGTTACAGCAGGCTGCTGATTTATGAACTGGAGGCATACAATGAGTGACACACAAGATCTCGAGGAGCAACTGAGCGTGAGGAGCGACGATGTATCGAGAGACGCCGTCGCTGCACTCAGGAAACAGCGGGAAGAGATCGGGCGGTTGAATGTTGCCTGGAAAGAGAGAGGGGTGACCATATTAGAGGCGTGGGATGCAGCCCAATGTTTACAGGTGCGGATTGCGGAGCTGGACAAGCTGAACGAAACACATACTAACGTGATCATCAAGCAGCGAGTGAAAATAAATGCCATCGAGTCAGCGGAGAGTGAGCAATGCCGATTGGTGGCTCAGGATCTGGAGGTGGCTCAGGCTCGGGTGGAGAAGCAGGATGCTCAGATTGCGGAGAGTCTTAAAAGCTCCAACGAGAAAAATGGCAGGATCGTGGTGTTACAAAACCAAGTTGAAATACTCAGGGCCAAGCTGGGGTGGCTCAGGAGTAGATCGAGTCAGCGGAGAGTAAGCAATTCCGAATGTCTGGAGAAGGCTCAGATGCGGGTGGAGGAGCTGGAGGCAGAGTACAGTCACGCAGCCCAAACATTACGGAACAGATGCGAGGCATGTGACGCCGCCGAGAGGCGCCTGCGGGATGTGGTGAAGCTTGGAAAGATAGCAAGAGAGAACACACCTGAAATTGTGTGGATGCGAATTGACGACGTTATGGCTGCCGCAGGCTTCGAACGGTGCAGGTGCATGTATGACGACAATGCCGTCCAACCGAAAGACTGCCCCTGCACCACCACCGATACACCGGGATGGGTGGAGATGAATGATGCACATTGAATTTGCCGACGAGGGTTTCTACATCGACATGGACAAGCTAGATGACGACGGTCTGCACCCAGAGGTGGAGATACCGGAGGACATCAACGCCGAGTTCCGCCGGTTGGAGGCGTTGGTGAAGGAGCTGGAAGAGGATACAGACGAGCAAGCAGCCGCCATGTTTGCCCAAAACAACGCGCTCAACACCACCGATACACCAGGATGGACAAAAAAGGAGAGCATGTGAAAAACGCAGAGTTCGCAAACATAGTGTGGAACGACGACCTGAAGGCGGGGCAGTTCGCGCTTGATGATGGTGGTGCCTACACCATCGTTACTCGAGCGACATGGCGCCGCATCCAGGACATGATCGGAGTCGGGCTGCAAATGGAGGAGGTCGCGCGCGACTATCGACGGGCGATGAGCCCGGATGCACGGGAGTCGGAGATGCCGGCGGAGGTGATGGGATGACATACGCCATAACAATTAAACCTCTCCGGGCTTCTATCATTAAGCCGGGTGATATCGAAGTTGAGGTTACATTCAAGGCAACTGTCGGAGAACTCATAAAGCTGGCCGAACTTACGGGTGAAGAGTATCCCGGGTATCAATTCAAGACGATGCTTCGAGATCTTACAAGTAGCATAATAGAGCGGTTTTACGTAGAGTTCAAGGAAGGTGCAGATGAGTGAAATCTGGTCGTTCCTGGTGGGAATAAACGAGTTCTTGTTGTTCAAGGCAGGGCCGATAGGTGTAGGCATTGGGATTCTGTGCTGTGTTGCACTCGCGGTCCTTGAGGCGTTCAAAGCTGTGGAGAAATGGAGAGAGCGATGACTAACCCCCTGGCAAGCAAGCCCTTCCTGGACCTCATGAAACCCCTGATCGACAACGGCATGTACAGCATTAGACGCGATGGGCGTCTCAGGCGCATGATCATGGGTCATCGCGCCGACAGCCCCTGGCTGCACGCTAACCCCGGGCACCCGGAGAACCCCACGGGCGGGGACTGCAACATCTGGAATGACGTGTTCTGGGACTGCATCAGCAAGAAGCGCATGATTCACTCCAACTGCCAGGAGTGCTACAAGGTGGTTTTGGCACCGCGGACGCTGGTGGAGCTGATGCGTGTCTACGACTTCCAGCAGAGCGAGCCCTGGCCTTGCAAGTGCGGAGTTGAAACCCGGGGTGATCTCTTTGTCTCTTCAACATACCTGCCGGTGGAGCACCTGGGCGTCTGCAAGCTCTACGGCGCGTACTGGTACTGCAAAGGACTGGAGGCCGGTCGCGAACGCTGGCGCTACGTCAAGGATTGGGCGGACGAGGTCTTCGGCGTCGACATGCACGGAGAAGGTGAAGTGAGTGTCATTCTCAAGCGTGCCTGCACGGAGTTCGAGCGCAGCTGCGGGCCCAGTGACCAGTGGACGGTGACGCCCGAGCAGGAGTATTTGGAGGCGCAGGTAAAGGAGCACATCGTATGGCGCCCCATGGACCTGACGCAGCCGAGGATCTGTCATGAGCAAACCATCGTGCGCTGGATCGAGTGGGCGTACGGGCATGCGGACGAGACGTACAAGCATTTCACCGGGGGTAGAGACCTCTACCCCGGATATGTGACGTACCAGGATAAGAGGCCGGCGGAGTGGATGAATGACAGCATCTTCGATCTTGGGTGCTCACCGAGGGTTGCCTACGTCCTCTGGGGCGAGGGCATCATGAATATCGGAGACCTCGGCCCTCACACCATGAAGACCGTCTCCGCCATGACCGGCATCGGGCCCAAGTCCCTGGCTGAGATCCAAACCAAGCTCAACGCCATTGGCTTGGCGTTGGAGGATGGAGATCAAGAGGGGTGAAAATCTCAGTCGAGGACAACAAGCTCCTGGTGACTGACACCCAGTACAGTGATCGGGCGCTCTACGGCAGCATCCCCGGTGCGCGATGGAACAAGCGCATGCTCCAGTGGGAGTATCCGGCATCTCCGTTTGTCATGGCGCGGTTTGAACACAAACTGAGTGTTGGGTATGATCATCCATCAATGTACAATAGCGGGGTTCAAAAAATACTTGCGGATTTTCATAGAATGAAACGGCGCGTTAAGCATAAGGCGCTCAAAGAACCGTGCATGACGGACCTCGAAACCGGAGAGGTCCTCAACTACTGGGAGCCGCTGCCGTACGTAACGAAAACGACAGCATGGAATCATCAATACCAGGCAACCAATTTCATTTTCGACAAGGACTTCGCCTACCTGGCAATGGACATGGGCACCGGCAAGACACTGGTGGCGATCAACGAGATGATGCGGCGGGGATGCCAGAGTGTGCTGATCATCTGCCCGAAGTCAGTGATAGACGTGTGGGTGGACGAGCTGGAGCGTCATGCACCGAAATGGGACCGCGTAGTGGTCCCACTGAAGAAGGGGGGATCGAGTGACAAAGCCAAACAGTGCGAAGCAGGGGCGGATCGTGCCAACGCTCTTGGGGTTCCATTCCTTTGTATCGTCAACTACGAGTCCGTCTGGAGAGGAGCCCTCGGGAAGCACATCCTCGAGACCGAGTGGGATATCGTTATCGGGGACGAAGGACACAAGATCAAAAGTCCCGGGGGCAAAGCGAGCCGTTTTTGTGCTCGGCTTGCCAAGCGCGCTACCGTACGAATTCTACTCAGCGGCACTCCGCTTCCCAATAATCCACTGGACATGTACGGTCAGGCACGATTCCTTGACCCTGGAATTTTTGGAACCTCGTTCACTCGATATCGTAATCGCTACGCTGAAGTTGTTACTTACAAGGGCTTTCCGGAAATTGTGGGGTGGAAGAACGAGGACGAGTTCAACAGAATCCTAGACCTGATCATGTTCCGGGTCGATAAGGACGTGCTCGACCTGCCGCCGCTCACACATAACAGACGGTACGTTGAGCTGCCGGAGAAAACAAGAATCCTGGTTTCTAAAATTGAAGCTTTCCCCGGAGACCCGATGCCCGAGAAAAAATACCGTACAACATATCCGGCCAAGGTATACCGAGAACTCAAGGAACAATTTGTGTCTGATGTGGAGAGTGGAATAGTAACCGCAGCTAACGCCCTAACGCGATTGCTGAGGCTTCAGCAAATCACGTCAGGCTTCGTCAAGGATGACGACGGCGTTGAACGTACGCTGCACACTGAGAAAGAGGAGGTGTTGAGTGACATCATCGAAGGAACAGAGCCCCCCATCGTCGTCTTTTGTCGATTTAGAAGGGACCTGGGCAGCACACGGAGGACTGCAGGAAATCTTGGGCGAAATTATCACGAAGTCTCCGGTAGTGAAAAGTCTCTTGTCGGCGGACGGATTCGACCTGATACAGAGGTGCTTGGAGTGCAAATCCAAGTTGGAGGTCTTGGCGTTAACCTTAGCCGAGCACGGTACGGCGTCTTTTACTCTCTCGGATTCTCACTTGCGGATTATCTACAATGCATCGCCCGACTCCACCGAGGAGGCCAATCTCACCCTGTGTCTTTTTACCACATCCTCGCTAAAGGCACCGTAGATGAGCAGGTGTACGCCGCGCTCGCCGAAAAGAAAAAGGTCGTGGACGCGATCATGGACTATGTGAAGGGAGCATGAAATGAAGAGGGAAAGAATTACAGAACTCAAAAGGCAGAAGGAATTTCTCATGAAGGAGAACAGGAGGTTGGTGGAAGAAGTCAAGGACCAAAAGAGAGCGATTGACTCTCTTTTTAGGGTGCTTCTAATCCTCGGGGATACCCCAAAGGTCGGCCGATGAGCGATGAGCAAATCAAGCGCTTCATCGAGCTGAGCCGGCGCCTCAAAACGATCAAGGACGAGCAGGTAGACATCGAAAAGGAGCTGAAGGACATGCACGATCCGCTCAGGGAGTGGTTCCTGCAGACCGGTACCAAGGAGCTGCGGCGGCACGGCGGACTCCTAAAGCTCAAGCGCAAGGTGGAGGTGCATCCCATCGACGGGCGCACGTCCGCCGATGTCTGTCGCGTGCTCCAGGAGACTGGGCATCAAGACCTGGTTAACGATCCGCAACCAAGCTATCACTGGAGCAGGCTCCCCGCCCTATGGAAAGAGGCAGAGCGCGGCGATATAGATTGGCCGACTGAGCTTGAGGCTATTACCAACGTGGTCGAAACCTGGGTTCCCAACGTTACGGGGCTCAAGAAAGGATGAGAAATGACAAGCAAGAAAAGTGAAATTGTGCAGCAACAGGAGAACGACCCCTTGGCAATCTATGATCTGCCCATGGACCTGGTGCAGCTCAGAAATGCATTCATCGAAAACATCGGCAGTCAACAGATTGACGTCGGGCATCTCGATCGCGCCGTGAATCCCAGCGGCAAGAGCACCAAGTGGGAGATTCCAGGTATCGAGGAGGAGCCCGAGAGTGTAGGCGAGATCACCGGCATCATCGTCTACCACAAGCTCAGTCGCGCCTTCTGGCCCGGTGAGTACAAGGGCGGCGGTGATCTGCCCCAGTGCAGTAGCCGCGATGGCAACACAGGCGAGGGCATGCCGGGCGGTGACTGCTGGGGCTGTCAGCTCGCCAAGGGGCGGACAGTAGACGACGACGAGAATATAGGACAGACAAAATGGGAGAAGCCCCTGTGCCGCAAGGTGAAGCAGCTCTTCATCCGGCGCCCAGGAGATCTCTTGCCTACACTCTTCAACGCAACACCGGCCAACACCAAGGAGGTGGACCGCTACATGCTCAGGCTCCTGAATAAGGGCGGGAAGTCACACCACCACGTCGTGACCAAGATCCGCCTGACCAGCGCCGTGAGTGCATCTGGGTTTGATTATGCAAAATACGTGCTGAGTGTCGCGGAGTACCTACCGCCGACACGCTGCGAGGAGCAGGACGCATACAAGGCCATGATCGAGCCCATGTTACGCCGCGTAGAAATTGCCGAAGCCGACGTGTCGGACTCCAGCGGGGAGCCGTTCTAATGGAACTCCCCTACAACCTGCAAATCACAGGTGCCGTTAACGGATTCATTGTTCACGCTAGGTGTAAGACGTTTGTGTTTAATGGACCGAAAAATCTTCTCGCGGAACTTGAGCATTATTTTGACGATCCCGGGAAATGTGTCAAGCAATGGACTGAACTCTATCCAGAGCTTCTCAATGAAACGATACAAGATAGACCTCATCCCCAAATGGGTGGAGTTATATCGGGAGGTCCTATGCAGGACCTTGACTCGGGACGATAATGCTAACGCTAGACCACGTCCGGCGGTACCAGGACCTGGGCTTCATCGTACATCCATGCTGCCCGGCGGACCACTGGTGCAATTCACCGGGCAAGATCCCGTACAACCCGATCGAGCAGAGACACATGGAGGGATGGCAGGACCACGAACAATTCCTATGGGACCTCTGGCGCAACTGGCTCGACTACAACAGCGACATCAATATCGGATTCCTAACGGGGCAGCCAAGCGGCATTATCGGGGTGGACATCGACACCCAGGAAGGAGCGAGCATCCTTGACTACTACAAAATCCCCTGGCGAAACACCTGGAGATACAAAACAGGTCGTGGGTTTCGACTTCTGTTTCGAAGAAGTGGACCCTGCAAGTCTCGAGTCCTATCCCGAGACGATCATGATCTGGAAATCCTTGGAGACGGACGGCAATCTGTACTTCCACCTTCGCAGCACGCCGGAGGGCGGCGATATCGATGGGTTGATGGCTGTACTCCACGCGATTGTGAACTCTCTAACTACACATCATGGCTCGAAGACATCTCTGATCACAGTACCGCCGAGCCCATTTCCTCCGAGCTAGAGGATTGGGCAACGCTTCTTCGGATCTCGGTTTTCAAAGGTAATCGGAATATCTTCCTGGCACGACTTGCTGGGCACCTATTAGCTCCGCATGCCATGTCATTTGAAGAAGCATACGAATGGGTTTCACTCTTCAATGAACGCAAGTGCAGCCCCCGGTTATCCGAGGCAGAACTCCGGTCTATCGTTCACAGCATCAGCCGCTCCGAGGCCACACAAGTAGCAACCGGCACGCGCGAGATCCGACGCATCATGGTGGAGCGCGGGCTCAGTGAGGCGGATGCACGCACAATATGGGAAAATCAAGAAGGGAATTCATAATGAGCGAACGTGAAGTAGTGTCGAGACGTTGGATGAAAGCCGGGTACGAGATTCGAGATGAGTACAGTGAAAACTACTGCGAAGGAGAGCCACCACTTTTCATGAAGGGGCAGGCGTACACGCCGAGTGGTGACTGGATCGGACCTTCGAAAGATGCTGTCTTCCTCGTGGCGAAGAAGGGCATCATGCCTGAGAAGTCGGATCCCGATCACTGTGTCTGCTCGATTGGATACTCGACCAAGGACGGCAAGTGGTACGGCTGGTCACATCGTGCAATCTGTGGCTTCAAGAAAGGGGATCGTATCTTCATCGAGGAATATGGCAACGATCATACCCCCTTCGTAAAGCATGGCCCGGATCCCATTACGTCGATGGAGGAAGCGAAGCAGGCCGCGATTGCCTTTGCTGAAAGTGTGAGCTAAGGGACATGAAGTGGATGACTATAACTTCACCCGTTCAATATCCAATCCGGATCACTTCGTCAACCGGTACATCGACTACGCGAGCTTAAGGACGGATGCAGCATGGGATTACCACGAAGCTTTAGCTTTCAGCCTTCTGGCCGTATCAACGCAGGGACTAAAGTGGAAATTACCTTCGACCCCGGGCGGGATGCGGACCAATTTGTATATCATTCTTTACGGACCCTCGACCTTCGCGAAGAAGTCCACTTCGATGGACATAGCCTCAGAGCTACAGTCATTTTCGGTTCCTGGAGCGAATTTGTCGACAGCTTTTACGCCTGGATCAATCGAGGAGCAGCTGGCGGAGAAACCGAACTACCCGACGATTCTGTGGAGTGATGAGTTCACGCGTGTCCTCGATCAGATGCACCATCAATCCTGGATGGCTGGTCTGCGAGGGTTCTTCCTCACGATGTACGGTCATACCGACTGGGAGTACCGGCGCACGAGCAAGGGCACCGGCGTTAAGAAAACGGTCGACAACGTCATGATCACTGACAGTCACCTGTGTATCGTGGGCAACGTGACGCCGGCCATCCTGCGCAGCATGAAGCCACAGGATATAGAGGACGGCTTCATGGCGC